>Ga0209603_1000349_pt1 | contig 57812 bp, 57 predicted proteins | sample COGITO_mtgs_1206_FD_184812 | JGI IMG/M metagenome (GOLD analysis project Ga0209603, IMG submission 184812) | Pelagic marine microbial communities from North Sea - COGITO_mtgs_120607 (SPAdes) (version 2) | ecosystem: Environmental > Aquatic > Marine > Epipelagic ...
TCCAACCATGAAAGCAAAATTCGATGAATTGGATTCCAACGACGAATCGACTTTCAGTTGAACAATTCGTCACGCCATGATGTGATGACGCCGGTGAATGCGGATGCTGCAACCGTGAGTGGGCTTGCAAGGTAGAGTTTGCCCGGGCCAGAACGTCCTTGGAAATTCCTGTTGATGGCTGAGACTGTGACTTGTTCTGGGGTGATTGAAACACCCGGTCCAGCGCCGATGCAGGCCCCACAACCAGGATCGATTAATTTTACACCGACACGACCGAACAGGTCGTGCCATCCCTTGTTGACTGCAAGTTGCTTCACAGGTCCAGAGCCATATTGAATGAAGAATTCCACTCCTTCTTTGACCACAAGCCCAGCGTCCTCTGCTGCTTGACAGACTTGGGCGTAGTATGCAATGTCGTCTTCTTTGCCCGCAGTGCATGAGCCTCCGTAGGCAATGTCGATGCTCACTTGCCCAATATCAGCAATATCGGCGCCATTGGTTGGATCGCTTGGGATGCCTTCGTCAGGGTTACCTGGGTGGGCCACCATGGGCTTGATTTCATTGAGATTGATGGTGTGGACTCCGCCAGTGTATTCAGCACCTTCATCAGGAGCGACAGACAAGGCTTTCTGGGCTGCTCGGTCGAGGTGTGGCTGAGATTTCAACATCCAATCAAACAGCAACTCATCTGCTTCACAAATGCCCGTTCGTCCGGAACATTCCGTTGCCATGTTGCACAGGGTTGCTCGTTCATCAATGGATAGACTTGCCAAACCCGATCCTCCGAATTCCATGCTGCGGTTCAGTGTTAACTCCTCGCGAGCGTGATCGGCGAGGATGAACAGGATGACGTCTTTAGCGGTGCATCCATCTACGAGGGTGCCAACAAGTTCGAACCGGATTGATTCGGGGACTTTTACGAAGGTAAATCCGGCACTGACCAGATTTGCATATTCGGTTGCCCCTACACCCCAAGTGAGTGCGTTTGAAGCTCCACCCATGCATGTGTGGGAATCAGTTGCTTGGATGAAATCACCGACTTCAATGAATTCCTCTCGCGCAACTTGGTGGCAAATTCCTGGAGAGACACCATCCTTTGCTGAGTAATCCCTCACCCCGGTGTGCTTTTGGAAGGCAACCTGCAAATCACGCAATGTCTGAACCTTATCCATGAACGGGACAAACTTCGGATTGTGGTGAGCGTACAACAAGTGGTCTTCAAACACCGCAAATTTACTGGGGTTTGGCAGGGAATAACCTTCGCCATACTCTTCTCCGAGGAAGGTGTGAACTTGAGCGGTTGTGAATTCGTGGGAATAACCACCTTGGACCTGAGCGATTACCGGATCGTCTGGTTTGACGCATTGCCCCTCGGCTTGACCAACCAAATTACGCGCGATAATTTTCTCCGCCATGGTCATTGGACGTTCCGGTGTGTCCATTGGTGGCAACACAATGTCTTTTGCTTTCAGCGCTTTAGCAAAGGGGAATAACCCACCTTTTTCGAGAATGATTTGTGTGACATCGTCGTACTGAGACGTGAATGCATCCAGGGCGATCTCCTCACCGTTTTGGAGGCGTTGGAGCAAGGCGTGATTGCCCATCAACTGGCCCAAGTTGATGTTATTTCGTTCATGAATAGGGGCGAACGATGCAGCGATGACAATGTTGATTCCGGCCCAGCGTTCACATTGTGCAGCGGTTTCGCGAGAGGAACCAGTCCCCTTGCGTTGTCCTGAGACAATGACCTCAAAATCACCGTTCTTCAGGGCGTTTTCTCGAAACACCCTCAAGCCATTGTGCATTAATCCAGCATAAGCATTTTTTGCGATTTCTGCGGGGTCGTGGTCGAAACAGACCCAAGCAGGTGTCATGACATCGGTGTTGATGTCGTCAAGAAGATCTTCCACATTGAGGTCTTCCATTCTCAAGTTCAACCCATCATAGAGTTGCTGTTTGATTAAGTCAAGATCTTTGGTGAGGAATAAAACTCGCTTTCCGGGTGTTAAAGCGACTTTTTGGGGTGGCCAATTTGTCCGCATCGTTGCCCCTCAACTTCATTCATGAGCCCAGCGGATATAATCGGTTCGGGCGCATTGACTGCTGTTGAAATTGGCTTGCAGTCCACTTTTTGTAAAAACCAGGTCGATTTTTGACAGGATTCGGAAATGAACGCCCGTTTTATGGCGGAGTGTTTTTGCTGAAACTTTAAATACAATCGTCTTAGCGAGTATATCAAGGTTCTCCTAATGAGTTGAGCATTGTGCTCGGCAAGGGGATGTTTGAGGGATGAAAAATGGATGAACAGCAAGTAGAAGATATCGTAAAGTGCGGCGACTGCGGAAGCCGAAGTCTAACCCGTGACGAGACCCGCGGTGAAGTGGTCTGTGACGACTGTGGCCTGGTGTTGGAAGACAACGTCATCGATCAAGGCGCAGAATGGCGTGTCTTTTCACCAGAACAAGGTGATCAACGAGCCCGTACTGGTGCTCCAATGACCGTCATGCTTCACGACAAAGGCTTGTCGACTGACATCGATTGGCAAAACAAAGACTATTCTGGAAAAACCATCAATTCTCGCTACCGATCACAATTCTACCGAATGAGGAAATGGCAAAAGCGAAGCCGTGTCAGCAACGCAACCGAGCGAAACTTGGCCATGGCACTTGCAGAACTCGATCGAATGGCTAGCCGTTTGGAATTGCCAAAATCGGTGCGCGAAGCAGCTGCTGTGAATTACAAGAAAGCAGTCGACAAGCGTTTGATTCGTGGACGTTCGATTGAAGGCGTCGCCGCTGCTTCACTCTATGCAGCATGCCGTCAATGTGGTGTGCCCCGAACCCTTGACGAAATCGGGCAAGCTTCGAGGACTGGACGTAAGGAAATTGGCCGAACATACCGATTCATGGTCCGAGAACTCAAAATGAAGATCATGCCAACTGGCCCAGAAGATTACATCTCCAGATTCTGTTCTGGACTTGGATTGGATGCAGAAGTCGAAGCCAAAGCCTACGAATTGATCAAGGCAGCTCAAGAAAAGGAATTGACAAGCGGACGAGGCCCAACCGGCATCGCCGCTTCAATCATCTACATCGCCTCCGTTTTGTGTGGCAAGCGCCGAACCCAACGTGAAGTTGCAGAAGTGGCCGGTGTGACCGAAGTTACGATTCGAAACCGATACAAGGAATTGATTCAAAACTTGAACATCGAACTCGACATTTGATCTTGAGATTTGTTGCTCTGAACACGAGGGTCAGGCATGAGTAAACCGCGCAACCGTTTGTCCGAAGCAGCCTACGACGCTGTGGAGCAGGGCCTCATTGCTGCGCTTGAACGCGGCACCCAATCTTGGCCTCTCCCCTCACCCCCGATCTCTGATCCAGATTTCCCTGCACTCCCCCCAAAATCCCCCCAAACCATCATCGATCAAGGCGTTGGCCTGTTGCAAGTAGACCGCGGCATGTTTGAACGAAACCTCAACACGGTCGTGGATTTGATTGTGCCTCATCGGATGAATTTGAGCGACGACCCATACGAAGTGCACGAACGTTGGCTGAAAAAGCGCGTTCCACAAGTTGCAGAACGTCTTCTGTTTGCAATCGCAACCGATTGGCTTTCGCAAGCATTCGACCAACAAGCACCAAACGTCGATCGTTGGTGGCTTGCCGTCGCATTGGTTGACGGGCTTGCCGTTGAAGCGCGGGGCCAGTCAGTGCACCAAGGCTACCACCTTGTGGAATCCATTGCTCTTGCAGAACGCCCTGGCACATGGCACACTCAGCCCGATGCAGGGCCCCATCAAATGGAATGGAACCCTCATGCCGTACTCCCTCGCCAAGGTGGCGTTGTGGCCCATGATGCAGGCGTCGAGGCTGCAGTTTGGCTTTTGACACGTTTAGAAAATGGACCGCTTGAACGCCGACTGCTGTTGATGGAATGGTCCCGTTTGCTTTTGCAACGTCCAAACTTAGTGGGTCCGCTCCACATCGATCAAATCCTCATGCGGCGAGCGCTTGACCCAGAAGAAGAGGTTGCGTCCAGAGTGTGTCTGTGCCTAGCGAAGGCCATTGAATACGACCGCGACGGAGGCTTAGCCCTCGCACAACGACTTCATACTCGAACCGAAGTTCTCATCCGCCGTGGAATGGCTGATGTACTGACCCGTTTGTTCCGCCGTTTGACATGGGATGCGGTTCCTTTCCTCGAAGCCATGCTTGCAGATGAAGACGAAGGCGTTCTTGCTGCTGCAAGCGCCACGGTCGGCGATTTACGATTCTTAGACGTCGAAAAGTGGGCCGATACAATGGCGGAATTATCCAATCACCCTCTACCGGTCGTGCGCCGAAACCTCGTTCCGTTCCTTCGCGACTACCTCGAACAATACCCGGATGATCAACGCAGGCTTCTGCCCATGCTTTGGGTTGATGGAGACGAAGTTGTTCGAACCCGTATGCGAGAATTGTTGATGCGGATGGAAGAGGTTGCACCTGATCACTTCGCCGCACGGTTGAAGGATTTCATGGCACAAGGCTGCGATCTTGAACCACTTTGGACCCCACTCACACTTCGGCGACCTGAGCGAAGCGAAGCATGGCAAGCCTTCCTTCGTGGCGAGGGTGAGCAACCAACCTTGCCAGAGCGCCCGCCCGTTTCGGACAACATTCTTGACGGAGACATCGATGAGGACAACGAAATCGACCAGGAACTCGGTTTCCTTGATTGAGCATTCACTCTTCTTCATCAATCGCCAGTGGGCCTCGAACAATCAGTCCGACATACACACCGTTGAGGATCGCTAATCCTCCGACCAGTGTGAAGAACAATCCAGTCGGTTCTGGTATGGGACCATCAATGTTCAACCATTGCAGTAGGGTTGGAACAGCGAGCATGCAGGCCCCAAACACAACAACGGTTGCCCACGTGGACTCGGGTTGACTCCAGCGGTCGACGGTCGGTGCAACTCCGTTGATGTTGAAGGTGAAGCGGAACCAAGCGAGGTAAAGGCATGTTATGCCGACCAATCCAATGACGCCTCGGGTGAAAGACCGTGAATCCCAAGGCCCTTCGGGCGCGAGATCAACAAATCCTTGAGCGATACCAAGAAGGCCAAGCACGGCCAACCATCGCCACTCAAGGGTTCGCTCCATAGATGGCCGTAGAAGGGCCACGCTTGAAAGCCTGTGCCATCCAGCAAGAAGACATGGGGGCAATTGAAGACGCACTCTTGGTGGCGGGTGGACTTGGCACCAGGATGCTTCCAACCAGTGCATCCGTGTCAAAGGAAGCACTGCCTCTGATCGATGTTCCAGCACTCGTCCACCTTGCGCGTGAAGCACAAGCGGCGGGGGCGAAACGCTTGCACATCGTCACATCACCGCGAAAAGATCTCTCCAATTTGCTTGGCGATCACCGCTGGCTTCATGAGAAAAGAGCCGACCTCGACCCGGTCTTGCTCGCACCGTTTTCAGATGTCGAAGTCCACATTCATGTCCAAAAAGTCCCACTCGGCCTCGGCAATGCGATTCAAAGCGCATTGCACGCCATCGACGGTCCATTCCTCGTGCTGCTTGGGGACAATTTACTGATTGATACCCATTCGACGCTTGACTCCTTTGTTCCATCTCAAGCAAGCGCAGCGCTCGTTGCCGCTTATGAGAGCCATGGACGACCATGTGCTGCTTTGTTATCCGTCGCTCAAGAGGAACTGTGCAATTATGGAGTTGTACGACTTGACGGCACAAAAATCACTGAAATTGTGGAAAAACCCAGCGTTGAAGCCGCACCATCGAATCTTGTTCTCTGTGGACGTTATGTGTTCACAGGCGATGCAAACACGCTGCTCGACCATTACGATGTCGAAACCCATGGAGAATTACAATCCATCGCTCTACAAAAGCATTGGATGGACAATGGTGGTATGCATGGTGTTGAATTGCAAGGCTACCAATGGTATGACTCCGGTAAGCCACTCCCATGGCTCAAAGCCCAAGTCGATCACGCCCTTCGTAGAGGGGATTATGGTCCAGATTTTCGTTCTTGGTTGGAGCAACGCCTCAATCAATAATCATCGTTGACCAGGTTTCCAGAAGGAAAGTGGCGCCGGTGGCTCATTTTGTGCTTTCCTCAATGCGAGGTGGTCTGCTCGTTCATTCCATCTGTGGCCCCGGTGAGCACGAACATGTTCCCAAGAAAGCGGTCGAAGGTCACTGACTGCACTCCACAATTCTTGGACATGAGCTACAAGTGCTCTGTTGGCCTTTGCCTTCCATGCACCCGATGCAAGGTTCCCAGCGTATTGTGAGTCGGCGCGAATGATTGCTTCATCGCCCCCACCTTCGCTCAGCAACCAGCGAAGTGCCTCTGCAATCGCAGTGAGTTCAGCAGTGTTGTTTGAACCGACCTCAGCGCCAATAAAATTAGGAGCACCTGGTTGAGTGATGACATGGCCAGCAAACTCCTCCACGAGCGAACCGCTGCCTCTTCCTAGGCCAGTGTCTCCGGTGATCACTACGACAGCCCAAGCTGCGGGTGTGTCAGCGTCGACATTTTGGTTGCCAAGGCATGAACCATCGACATACATGGTCCAAGGCCCAGATGTCAAGGTCTTCACTCGCCAAGTTCAGCTCGATAATCAGCCGCACTCATCATGGTGGTGATGGCTTCAGGAGCATCCAGCTTCATGCGAATAATCCAGCCTTCCCCGTATGGGTCGGAGTTCATTAATTCTGGAGTGTCCTCGAGCGCATCATTCACCGCAGTAATGGTGCCGGCTAGAGGAGCAAAGATTGGCGATGCGGACTTGACGGATTCGACGATAGCAAATTCGCCCATGTCTTCCATTACCTCGCCTTCTCCAGGCAATTCAATGTACACAATATCGGTTAAAGCGTCTTGTGCGTGATCGGTGATTCCAATCACAATTTCATCGCCTTCAACGCGCATCCATTCGTGTTCTTTGGTGTAATACAGTTCTTCAGGAATTTGACTCATTGCCTTCGACCCGATGCAAACGAAGGGTAGGCCTTAGATGAAGGCACCGCCTTGAGCGGTTGGAAATACGGTTGGTAGCAAAGCCAATCATTCTTGTTCTGACAATTCTTGCTCAAGCACATTTGCCTCGAGTTCAGCCCATGCCGAGCCAACGCTTGCTGCTTTGATCGATTCATTGACGTCGTCGCGAACCCGGGATGCGAGTTGGTCGGCTGATTCATCGGGAAAGGCACTTGCAAGTGGCCCATTGCCGTCATTGAGGCTTTTCCCAAGCACTAAAGCGAGCAAACCGATGAGGATGAAGAGCCAACCCAAACTTGGCTCATCGATGGTCGCACGCCCTTCAATGAAGCCGAATCCAGCAACCAGTAACAAGCCTACTCCGGTGCCAAACAGCAACTTGGTTGCGGCGTCTGATGGATTGGCCATGGTGAACGCTAAGAGCAAACACGGATGAAACCAGCGGCGTAAAGAGACAAAAGATGGGAGAACCATCAGTAGGTTTCGCGCATCAACTTGTGAATCTTGTATGGGAGCAATGCACGGTTCACTGGCGTCACTTCCAAAATTCGTCCGTCGTCTCGACGACGAATGTCTTGCAAGAGTGGATGTCGGCTTTTCTTGTGAAGTGTAAGGAGGGTGGGTTTGTCAACTTCCAAGGCGCTTCGCACGACATTGACGAAGGCCTCACTTTCGACTGCGAATTTACCAATTTCATCAATGACGAGCACTTCACATTCATCGCGGGCGTATTCAATCGCAGGAATCGCTACGCTCTCGAGGGCTTCAATATCGATGCCATATCCGAGAACGCGTAATCGAGAATCGATGCTTTTGTGGGCCATGATCGCTTCCTCTTTGGTCACAATGTCAACGACTTTGTAGCCAAGGCGTTCGCTTCCTTCTAGAATTGGTACAGTTTGCATTCCACCGATGATTGGAGCATCGCTCAAACTCCCTCGCAATTGGATTTCTCGCTTGCGCTCATCGACAAGCATTTCGAGAACCTTTTCCATCACTGCGGATTTTCCGCTGCGCGGCAGTCCGGTGATACCAATCTTTGGATGAATGCCCACAATCTCACCTAGACCAAAGCCTAACGGTTTATGCACCGGCTTATCATAGATAAACCATTTTCCTCTAGTTCCCCGCATCGTGCGCTTAGATTACTGGAGAAATGCCGCCAAAAATTGACGGATTATCGAAGAAGTGGCACTAATTCCGGAATTTCGCTGTTGACGTCGAGAGGTAACATTTCCAATTCATAATTGTTGACGTTGTTGTTTGCCGACCAAGCACGAGCCCACTCATCAAGATCTTCATCGTTGAGAAGCGTGCACATCCATTGAAGGGCCTTTTCCAGCGTCCCGTGAAGCGAAACGAGACGCTCTTGAATGTCTTCATGCAGCTCGATGTGATTGACGCTGTTGCCAAGGACACAACCTGCAGGAATAACGGCCCAACGCAAGCGTCGTTCTTGGTGAGCGTTGACAATGGCTTGACAGGCAAGGCGTGGTCCAAACTTTGGTTCTGTTCCGCCACACCACATGGCGAGTTGACGTTCATTGGCCCGAGATGGAATGTCTGTTCGGAACGCAGGATGCCGGACAAACACGCCACCTTCTTCATCTTCAGAGAAGTGCACTCCGCGAATGAATGGCCGAGATCCTCGACCCTTTACCCAAGTTTCGATGCTCTTGGAATGTGCAGTTTGATCGATTTCACCGACGCGCACTCGAACGGTGTGGCCGTTGGTTGCAAGGGCGTGATGTTCATCGCCTAAACGAGGCAAGAGTGCTAATCTGTCAAGCACTGCCAAGGTTTGCTTTCGTTCAACCCTGTCCCTTGGTAGGCGTGGAATGGCCCAGGTGTCTTTGGCCCACTTGACCCACCGGTCTGGTGCCATTTCAAACGAGGGCACGCGGTTCGAAAGTCCATGCTGGTCCCTTCGCAGGTCTGCGCGGCTGATTGGACCGTGCATGAGCAGTTGATCAACGGGCGTTTTTGCCGTTATTCCGAGCACAGCGACGCCTTGGGTCATGCCAGGGAACAAATGGTTTGCTTCTTCAATGGCCCAAATATCCGACCAACCATGCTCTTGGACGAGCAAGGTTCGCAGAGGGTGCGATGATTGTTCGCGGAGAATGCTATCGGGCGCAATGAGTCGAAGTCGACCACCCTTTTCCAGAATTTGCAAACTTCGTTCGATAAAGAGCCGGTAGAGGTTGACGTTTCCTCGCATGGTGGAGAAGCGAGGTTTCCCGTTATCGGTCAGGGCGCGCAAATGCTCTCCGAGTTCTCTTCGGAGTTTACTTCCATCTTCCATCCCACGGAATCGGTCTTTGATTCGAAGCCAAGGAGGGTTGGTCACGACGAGTTGAGGTTCAACTGACCAAGGCCATTCGCCCTGAAGTGTATCGCCTTGTTGAACCGCTTGCTCGAGCAAGGTTTCAGCTTCTTCTCGAGAGAGGCAACCGGGTTTCGGAGTTTTCAAACTGACCAAACCAAAGCGTATGCATTCCAAAAGCAAGCGTCGTCGAGTCGAAGCAACAACGAGCGCATCCACGTCTAAGAGTTGGAACGAGGAGAGAAGCAGACGAGTGTCCTTGATGCGTCGCTCTTCAGTGCTGTCTTCATGATGCTCAGAGTGGCGTCGAATCAAACGTGCATGGAAGATTCCCCCTCCGCACGACGTATCTGCAATTGGCAGAGAAATCCCGCTGAGTGTTCGGCGGCCTTCCTCGACCCGCTTGAGTTCAATTTCATCATCGATTTCAGTTTCTTGGTTGTGCTGTGGAAGATTCAACTTTTCGATGTGCTGGCGGAAGCCAGGTGGAAGATTGCTCAAATGCATGGCTGAAGACTTCACAGGAGTCTTGGGCCGAGTGAGGCTTTCAAGCAGTTCGGAGGCGATGACTGCGTCTGCCAACCTTGGTGGCGTTGGATGTGCTCCTCGCGGAGAGCGACCGTCCGTTTCGGCATCGTGGCGAGCAAGAAGATGATCTAACACATGGCCGGGGTCGGTTAACAAATTGGCGGGGAGCGTCGGCCAATCCTCAGGCAACAAGGCCGCGATTGGTTGGTGGACGCGTAAGGATTGTTCCCATGCCTGAAGCCAGATTTCAATCTGTTCAGGTCGATTTTCAAGGCATCGATCTAATCGAGCATACCAACCGCTGACTCCGCTTTGCATAACCCCACCCAACCTATCCGGACGGTCCGATTGGTTTGAATGTGACCCTTCGGAAAAGGGTTCGAAACGGCCGGGAAAAAACCCGAAATCAGACTAATTTTAGATGTTCGAAACTCAACTTATGCCATTCCCATCCAGCCTTTACCCACTCAAAGAGTTCCGACAGTTCCTTCTTCTTGACACCGGCTCCTTTTGCAATGAGTTTGAGGGTTTTGATTTCCTCCGAATCGTATTCACCATCGACGGCGGCCACCAAGATTGCGTCACGAAGGGCGATTTTCAAAACAACCGGAGTAAGTCGGTCCATCACCATCTGTAATTTAGGTGGTTTTTCAAGCATTGTTCGGATGTCCACTCGCATTTCAGGATGCATCATTGAACGGCCCATCAAGCCCTCAATCATCGCGAGTTCTTCCTTCACTAAAGCCCCATCAGCAGAGGCTACAATGATCATAATCTGAGCATAGCCCTTTGCCTCATCGGGGGTGAAATCAACCGTCAGGTCGACGTACACAGGTCTTCACTCCGAGAGCGTATTGAGAAGGTCGTATCCTTCTTGCATCCACATTGCACCCTTGACGGTCCAATTAAGGAGGGCTTCAACAGCATTGTCTGCTAAACCAAGATGGTCGACAATCGCCTGGAGCACTTCACGCTCATCGTCATCTACAGTTCCATCAGCTGCAGCCATCAAGGTTGCATCCCGGAGGGCCAGTCGACCAGCCTCGGGTCCTAAACCTTCGAGACAAGACTCGAGTGAAGGTGGGGTCTTGAGTGCGCTCCGAATCATTTCCCTTTGTCTTGGTGACAGCAAAGCAGTCCCCAACCGTTGTTCAAACATCGCCATTTCATCAACGGTGAGTTCATTGTCAACCCGGGCCATAAAGGCCAGCAAACGTGCGTATGCATAGCGTTCTTCTCGGGGGAGTTTGTGAACCGTATCGGGGAGCATATCACATCGGTGGTTGACCACACCTTAGAACCCAACGCCGTCAAAGCCTGCCATTTGGTCGTTTTTTCATCCTTGATAGGAAATCGGACAAGCCTTCATGTGCATCGGCAGTGTGGTTGAACCATGTTCCCGAGCCGTAATGTGTTAGGCCAACCGCTTGATGATTGCTCGTGCGATCCCATGACCGGCTGGTACAGGGATGGAAAGTGCAACACAGATGACCGAGACTTCGGCAGCCATACGGTGTGCTGCGTTGTCACCGAATCATTTCTTGAGTTTGCGTTGCGTCAAGGAAACGATCTGATCACTCCAGCGCCCCAACATGGTTTTCCCGGCTTGAAACCAGGCGATTCATGGTGCGTTTGCGCTCGAACATGGTTGGCGGCAGTGAACGACGGCTCCGCTTGTCCTCTTGACCTCGAATCAACTCACGAGGCTGCACTTGAGATCATTCCGCTCTCGCTGATGGAAACTCACGCTGTGTGATCATTCCTCTTCGATTCGAGTGTATCCAAACACCAACCAGCGCATGCTGGCCCATGTGAATAACCCCCAAACTGCGATGTTAATCAAAAACAACAACCGAATTGGGACTTCTTCAAACAGATTCAACATGCTGTCATAGGTCAGCGTAGAACCCATCATCCCAACGGCATACACTGAGATTGCACCCAACACCGTTTTGCTGACATCCCTTCGGCCATCAAAGGTAAATATTCTGTGAACAAAGTGAGCTATGATGCTCGAGCCAACCCAAGAAATGGACCAGAGCAATGTCTCATTTGTACCGGTATACACAGGGGAGATGCGTAGCGTTTCCCAAATGATCCAGAACAGAAAAGTGTTGAAGCCTCCAGCGATGCCAAACCGCTGAAGCGTACCGCGCGGCAACACTTCAGATATGGTGTGGTTTGACATTTGTTCCACCGCATCAATCATCGTTGGTGACCACGTCACTTGGCTTCCCTGTCAAGATACCACGCAAGGCGGCGTTGTCTTCTTGGATGGCATCCATCAGGTTGTATTTGACGCCATGTGCATCAGCAAGAACGCCGAGGGCGAGGGAATCCTTTGGCAGGCACTTTCCTCCAAACCCGCGGTTGAGGCCAAAAATTGGATCGAGGTGTGACGGGCCAATAGGTTGCGCTTGCTCGGCCGTGATCATGTCGCGAATGGTGTACCAATCTTGGCCCATTGCTTGACAGATATCGTACATTTGATTTGCAAAAATAACCTTGACGGCGTAGAATGTATTTTTGGTGTACTTGACAAGTTCTGCTTGTGTAGGTGTGACATGAAACAAGTTTTCTGTTCGCAGAACACCTGCCTGCCGATGTTGTTCAAACACCCTTTCCGCGACATCCGAATGGTGCGTCCCACACACTAACAAATCTTGATTTGCGAAGTCTTCTATCCGCCGACGCTCAACAAGGAATTCCGGAGAATAAGCAATCTTGAGGTGAGGATAGCGAGCGTGGTATTGTTCGGTGGTGCCGGGCACAACCGTTGATTTGATAACTGCAGAAAACCCATCAGGCAACGCATCGAGAATTCCTTCCACAATGCGTGTGTCGCAAGCACCAGTTTCCGGGTGGGGTGGAGTGGGCACTGCAATGTAAGCGAAATCCACATGGTCGGTCACATCGCTCAACTTGGTGCCTCTTGCAGGGTCATGAACATACAATTCATGCGCATCAGAAAAGCATTGTTCAATGGCTCCTCCAACCATACCAGCCCCAATAATTCCGACCTTCATTGGTAGAAGCGATAGGTTGCTTACCTTTGTTGTTGCCGTGATTAGGTTCTGAAAGGGCGTGGATTCAATTTCCCTTCCTTCGCCATCGTTCCAGCTTGCAGCAATGAATCTGGAGTTCCACAATCGACCCATGTCTCTTCACCCAAAGTGATCAATTTAGCGGCCCCTCTCTGGACATAAGCGCGGTTGACGTCGGTGATCGAAAAAGAAGCGCCGTTCTTTTCCACTCCGGCATCGAGCAGAGACCAAAAGTCCTCGTCAAACATGTAAATGCCTCCAATCGCTAAATTCGAAGGCGGGTTCTCAGGCTTCTCGACAATATCAATCACCTGTCCCGAATCATCGAGGACAGCCACCCCAAAAGCTTCTGGATTTTTTTCGTTGCGCGCTAACAGCACGCAACCAGGCTTTTCCTGAACTTGACTGAAACGAGCAATCTCTTCTTGAAACTCAACCGTTGTGATGTTGTCTGAAAAGTAGACGAGCAACCGACAGTCTTCGTTGTACACACGGGCCAAGTTGAGGGCGTCAGCAACCCCTGTCGGTTCTTCTTCGAGAACATAGTGAATTTGTTCATCGGGAAAACCAGCTCCTACATGCTTTGCAATTTGGCCAATGAATTGATTTGAGACAATGGTGATGTCCTTGATGCCTGCCCTGCGAATGGTGCCAAGGGCGTAATCGATGACAGGGCGTTCATGCAAAGGCAAGAGCGTTTTTTGAATGTATTTCGTGAATGGATAAAGCCGACGACCGTGGCCACCTGCCAGCAGTATTGCCTTCACCTTCATACTCGTTGGGAATTGGTCATTCCTTTTGGCCTTGTCCCATCAGTTCGTCAACTGCGCCATCCATTGCATTTTTCTCAAACCATTCGGTTCGAACCAAATCCCCTAAGCGTTCGACACCCGCCTCAATTAGATCAACATCCGCTGCCTCGGAGGCTTGCCATTGTTCGTTCGCCTTCTTTTCATACCGAGTGTTTGCTTCATTCACGAGATGTTCCGAGCGTCGCAACTCGCCTTCTAGCCCCTCATAGTCACCATCTGAATGACTCACATCACGGCGATTTGCGCTGCTGTCAAGTGGCTGAACTTTCCGGCCACCGGTGAACCCTTTCTCATCTTGACCTCGCACAGCGCCCTTGTTTTTCCGAACTTGCAGTTCTTCAAAGGAATCAGTTTGCGCAGCAAGGATCAATCGTTCCCGGTACGAATGACCTTCAAACAAATCAAGATTGACTTCAAGAAGCCTGAGCAGCGCTTCCTCTCGCTGCAATGCTTTGCGATGGTTGGCCGTGTTCACGAGCAGGAGCATTGTGAAGAGAATCGCAGTGCAGATCAGCACCACGACAGTGTTGTATCCGTTTTCGATGCACCAACCTGCAATGAGCACAAGCCCAATGAGGAGTCCAAATAAAACCCTCTTTGCTTGCCGGCGCCGCTGCTCATCTTCATCGATAAAATCGAGATATTGAGCTGCCTCATTCTGCATCTTTATGCCTCATTTGAGTATTTTTTCTGCCTTTTGGCGCAGGATTTCATCAGAATCCTCGTTTTCATTCCAGCCCAACACCTTCAATGCGGTGAGTTTACTGGCCAAGATACTGTTTGAAAGACGCTCAAATGCAAATTGAATCAAAAGAAGAAAGACGAGGGCTGCAGCAATTCCGAACTGCCATTGAGTGAACCATGCAATTGCCATTGCGACCAGCACACCTTGAACAGCGGCAAAGACGAGTCTTGGCTTGATTTTAGCTTGGGAATCAAGGCTGTCAATCAAACGCTGAGCCCCCTCCTTCTTTGTCGCCATGGGACTCCCAGCAGGTATTCATTGGTCAACATGCCGGATTCAATCAAATAAATCGGCCAATACCGAGGCGTTGAATTGTTCAGTCGCCCTTTGCCCTATTGTTTGAGTTGTGGTTTGGGGCAGCGGCGCATCTTGAACCAAAACGCTGTCCTGGAGCAGGAGGTGCTGGCGAGGCTCCATCGCCAATTTCCGCAGAACGTCCGCAAGCGTTTGCTGGATTCGAGCGGTTTGATCAGATTGCATGACGAGCAAGCGTTCCAGACTGTCCAACAAGGCTTCATTCCGATTGCTTCGGTCCTCAATGGCCTTTGATTGGGCCTTCATGGCCATTTCTTGGCGAGAAAGCAATTCACGTGCAGCAGGGCTCCCTACAGCATCCCTGCGGTGGATTTCTTCCATTGCAGCACCAAGCTCTTTGCTTGTTTTCTTCAGGTTAAATTGCAATTCCTCGATGTGAAGGCCGGAGCGATGTAAATGCTGCTTCAAGCCCCTGCTTTGGTCCATAAGATGATGCTGCCGCGCCCTATGTTGCGCTGATTCGATCAAAAAAGCGGTGGCAACTGCCCCACCGAAGGCCAAGTCAGAATCCATTCGAAGTTCCATCAAGAACACCCATGCGAGCGTTCCGAATACGATTGAGCGTACTATTCCCATACTGATAACATAGGTTCGCACGGTATAATCAGTTGTCGGCTGGGGGCCCTTGGAGCCCGCCTGGAGAGGCTGGAATTGGTGTTAAGCAGTTGGCACAAAGCAGTCGTCATCAACTTCAATCAGCGAGCCAATCGTGAGCAAATGATCGATGGCCTCGTCTATTTCATCGGGCGTAATGCCATGCTTATTCATCCCCTTGAACATCACATCAAGGGTTGCAAACGGATCGCCTTTGGCAATCTGAGTTTCCACGACCACCAACAACATTTGGCATGCGACTGCGAGCAACGGGTCGTCTCCTTCGTCATCGGGTAAAAGGTCGAGGAAGGTCGCTGCAGGGTGCCTCGCGTCGTCGATGTCATGGTCTTCCCTATTGGGCGTTTGAGGCTGGGCTGCACGCGCACCCAACCCCTTGATGGCCTCATCAATATCGAGGTTAAAACAATCGAAAATGTTCCTCTGAAGCGGATCGATGCTCAGTTGGGAGTCGGGCTCGAGGCGCCGAGCGATCATTTCCAAACGGTGGAGGCGTTGCTCAACAGCAAGTCGCTCACGAGCAACATCAACCTTGACCAAATCCATCGACATATTGGCTTGCTCGATGAGCCAAGCCTCTACGCTCCATTTTGGATCGATGCTCTGCATCGCTTCTGCGAGCCGTTGAACTTCGAGCGGCAACGACTCCAAACGAACATGACCTTCTGACACCTTGTTTTGTTTGTCGCTCATGTTCTTCACTCTCCTCCTTGACGGCCTATGAAACCTTTCTTGATTGACAGAACCATCGTTTCCATTCGGTAACCGTTTCACTGCGTTCGTGAATCGGACGAAACGATGTTCCAATGGACGCCCACCTTTCACTGCATCCCTTCTTTCGCCGTCCCGTGGTTTGTGCTCGAGAATCCATTCTGCCAAAGGGGGCGCGTTCATGTAGGGGTTGCCCTTGGCGGAATCCATGGGAAATTATCGGATTGGGGTTCTTCCCGGAGACGGCACAGGTCGCGAAGTTGCGCTTGAGGCCCAGCGTATTCTCAATGCCATCGAGGCGAACACAAATCACGGCTTCGAACAGACCGTTATTCAATGCGGTGGCCAACACTACCTCCAAACAGGAGAAGAATGGGCTGAAGGATCATTCGAATTTTGCCGTGATGAGGCGGATGCAATCTATCTTGGTGCGATTGGCCACCCTGGCGCACGATTACCAAACGGGGATCTTGCCGGTGGCTCGGTTATTCTAGGGATGCGCAGTGGCTTGGACCTCTATGCCAACCTTCGTCCAATCAAACTCTACGAAGGCGTACCACACAAGGTGCACGGGCGATTCACCCAAATTTGGCAACCCGGCATGGTGGACATGACCGTTCTTCGTGAGAACACCGAAGGCCTGTATCATTCGTTGCTTCGCCGAAGCGCCGATCGGGCACAAGGCCGAGACCCATACGAACCGCCTTCTATGGAATTCCCAGGTCTCAAAGGGGAAATCGCCTACGATCCACGGCCAATTTCAGAACACGGCAGCGAACGGCTGATTCGCATGGGTTTTGAAATTGCTGAAACCCGTAACGGTGCGCCAGTTGATGGCGTCAAGCGTGTGTCCTGCATCGATAAATCCAACGTGACTCGAGGATGTCAATTGTTCCGCCGCACCTTCGACAAAGTGTCAGAACAGTATCCGGGCACCGAGAAAGACTACGGCTACATCGACGCCTTCATGCAGTGGTTAACCCGCTCTCCTGAGTCCTACGATGTTGTCGTGACATCAAACATGTTCGGTGACATTGCAACTGATTTGGGGGCTGTCCTTCAAGGCGGCATGGGTATGGCAGCTTCTGGAAACATTGGTGACGACCATGCATTCTTCGAACCAGTCCACGGATCCGCTCCGAAATACGCTGGTATGAACAAGGTCAACCCAATCGCGACCATCAACTCCATCCAATTGATGATGGATTGGCTTGGTCGCAGAAACGGAGAAGAAGAACTTGTTCAAATCGGTCGTTTAATCGATGAGAGTGTTGCTGATCACCTTCGGGATGGCAAAGGGCTCACCTACGACCTTGGGGGCAGTTCCTCTTGCTCCGCTGTTGGCGAAAGCATCACATCAAGATTGGTTGCCAAACTCAGTGAAGAGTTCTGATTGGACCTCAATTGTCTTCTGCCACTCAAGCGCTAAATCTCGTTACGATATGGCGCAATGCTTCTGCAAGGTTCTTGTTGTTATCAAACGGAGATTCTGTTTCAAGGGGCTGTTCGGTTTGGACAAGGTCAAGCATATTTTGAGCAACTCTTGTCAACTCGTCAACAATCGTGATGCTTCCCATTTTTGCCGACCTTGAAAGAGGGTTCAGGTCGATGACGATGACGGTTTTTCCCATTGCAACCAACGCCTCGCAACGGTCGCCATCTTCCAACGGCACCATGATGACATCAGCATCGATAATGCCTTCTTGAGTGCAATTTGCTCTTGGGCCTTTCAATCCTGGAATCCGAGCGTTCGGTTCAGCACCAAGGATTTTGACATCCAGATTCAATTCGCTCTTGATGGCTTCAAGACGCCCTAACAACGCTTCCATGCGCTCTGGTGTCCGATAGAAAATATTGATTTCAACAGGGCAATCGAGGCGTTCAGCGAGCTTTAGCAGGGCCTCACCTGCGAGTGCAACAGCGTTCCCGTTCAGGCTTAGCACGGGGCGACTCGCGCGTTTCAAAGCGTCAAGCGCGCACAAGGTGGCAAGATGAGCGCTTGCAATGGTCTGCTCCCCAAGCAGGTAATCGTAAGCCTCACCTCGGCCGTGCGCAATCATTGCACTGCCGGCAAGCAACCCTTGTTGTTCCGCTTGCTCAAGACGGTGACGGAGCAGAAGCGATTGATAGCGCGGGTGGCTTGGATCAGCAGCGACATCATCCATGAACTCACCTCGTTCATGCGCCTGTCATGAGCATTGAAATGTCAAGTGGGGAAGTCCCTCTGTTGATGGCGCTGGTCGAGAGCACGTCAAGACCACATTCATGCCACTGATCAAGGTCTTCGAATTGAATCCCACCGCTTGCTTCGAGAATAACATGCTCTCGCAGGCTCATTTCAGTCAATTCTTGAGCGACTTCTTTGCATCTTTCCGGACCAAAGTTATCGAGCATAATGACCAATTTTTTTGCGCCCTCTTCACGGCGTTTAGCCCAAAGTGCTGCGGCAATGATTGCTTCTTTGTTTTCACGCACCTCAATTTCAAGAAAAGCCCCACATGTCTCAAGGTCAACCTCTTGCAGGTAGTGCGCAATACGGTTGGCGTGACCGTCGATGTCATCAAGCATTGAAGCGAGGTCGTTTTCTTTGATCATGGTCGCATCAAATTTGTTGAGTCGGTGCGTTAAGCCACCCCCGAGATGGACCGCCCACTTGTCCATCAGTCCCCATACTGTCTTTCGAGTGCATGCGATTTGACCAGGCGCTATTGCAGACCAGCGTTTTGCTTCAGTTGCGATACCAGACAGTTGACCGAGGACATTGAGAATGCTTCGCTCCATGGCTAACAACACTTCTCGATCGCCTTGAATGGTTGCGATTTCATGACCTTTTGTGACCCGCTTTCCATCGCCGGCCCACCATGTGATTTTGAGCGAAGGTGCCCAGATTTGGAGCATATGGTCGATGGCAGCCGTTCCAACAACAATCCCATCGGACCGTGCGATGATGGTTGCTTCAACATCGTTTGATCCTCCCATGAAGGGCATGTCAATTCCATCGTCTGCAAGCAGTGCACCAACCCATCGATCGAAGCTTGCAAGGAGCATGCGAGTCGGTCCATTTTCTGCAGACCACAAGACATGCCCACGGTCGTGAGGGGGTCGCGATGCTTCGGCCACGAGGTGGGCTAAGGGTTCAACAACTTCAAACCAATTGATGCAGAATGGCTTGTTCCGAGATGGTACAAGTTTTGATAAGCCAAAACAACAGCAAGAAACCGTGGAAACCGAAGGCACATCTTCCTTAACGGCCGCTGCGTTGCGCGAACGCATCGTTTCGAGTCAAGTCATCCACATCTTTGGTGCAGGCCTCAACGCCGAACGTCCGGCTCATACCGCTGTTGCAGAATTGTCCTCCCGTGGCTGGGCGTGCGCACCCGTTCACCCCAGAGATGCTGGCGGGTCCATCTCTGGCTTTCCGATTCGTCCCTCGCTCGATAGCGGCGTGCTTCCAGAAATCGTCGTGTTGTTCTTAGCTCCTGAGCGAGCAAGAGCGGTTGTTCGAGATCTCATCATGAGGCTAAGCCACGAAGCCTTCCCACTCATCTGGTTTCAACGTGGAGCGCAAGATGCCCCGTCAATCGAAGCCCTCGAATCGATGGGCGCTCCATTTGTGGTCAACGATTGCATCGTTGAATACACCAATCGCAACGAGTATCATTGCGCTCAATCTCCTCTTCCACAATCATTCTGCCTTCAGATTGCATCTGAAGACGGGGATGGTTGTTCAGTGTGGTCGGTCCACTCCACACATGACGCGTCACTTGCTCGCCCCACACACGCCCTTGAGTGGGTCGGCACATTGGATGAATTGGGAGTTTCACATCACACCATCCCTAGGTACATCCGTTCTTTGCAAAAAGACGGAGAAACGCTCGATGCTCTTGCCCTTCGGCTTTCACACTCACAGGTGATGATGTGAAAGGTTCGGTTGATGCACGGCGTAGAGGTAGCGTTATGATGGTCCGGAAGGGAGGTGTTTCTGTGCGTGCAAAAGCGATGTGCCTCATCTTGCTTGGAGCGCTGTTCGTTCCGATGGCTGCAGGGAGTGCCACGCTTGATTCAAATTCAGAAATAGAGGGCGCCCCTTTCTCCAACGCAGAGCATCATCCAATCATCGACGAATATTCACCGGCCATCCAAGCCTCAATCGCCTTCCACAGCGATCTCAGTTCCTATGAGGAATCAGCATTGGCCACAGCTCACTCTTGGATTGTGTTCTCATCCCAGGCCATGGGTCCTGCAGCTGGTCATCTCGAAGGTGCTTATGTGGTGGAACTTGACAGCGGTGAAGCGCTTGAAACGCTGAGTGAATGGCAACGAACGGGCGCGATTGAAGCCGCTTACCCCCTTGTCGAACGATCAATGGAGCCGCGCTGGACGCCAAATGATCCTAAATTCAACGATCAATGGCATTTGGTCAACAGCGGACAAACCGGGGGCGTGAGTGGCGAGGATGTGAACATCACTGGAATTTGGAATTCATACAAAGGATCAGGTGTTGTGATTGGCATTGTCGACGACGGTTTGGATTGGAACCATCCCGACATATCAACATACTATGATTCCACTTTGGATTATGATTTTTGCAACAACGATGGCGATCCAACACCGACCTCAAATAACGCCCACGGCACGGCTGCTGGCGGTGTTGCCGCAGCAACCGGCAACAATGGCGTAGGTGTGACCGGGGCTGCCCCAGAAGCCAGCCTTGTCGGTCTTCAATTGATTTCGTGCAGCACCACCGATGTAAGGGAAGGAAACACCTTGAGTCACGAGCGCCAAGACATCGACATTTACTCCAATTCGTGGGGACCAAGTGACAATGGAAAAACGCTGTCAGGTCCAGGGCCGCTGATGATGGCTGCGATGGAAAATGATGCACTGCTTGGAAGAAGCGGCCTTGGGAACCTCATCACATGGGCGGCAGGAAATGGCTTAGACGATGATGACAATTCAAACTATGACGGCTATGCCAATCTTCGCTACACCATCGCAGTGACGGCAGTGGATCACAAAGGACAACAGTCGTATTACGCTGAACCAGGGGCGAACATCCTTGTTGCATCCCCTTCAAACGGAGATGGAGAAAGCATCACGACCACAGACATCGAAGGTTCAGGCGGCTACACCAGCAACGACTACACCGATACCTTCGGAGGCACCTCCTCAGCAACGCCTCTCGTTTCAGGGGTGCTTGCTTTGATGCTCGAAGCAAACGCGAACTTGACGTGGCGCGATGTGCAACACATCCTTGTCCATTCCTCTCGACAAAATGACGCACTCGATGCGTCTTGGGGCGTGAACGGTGCTGGCTTAGATGTAAGTCACAAGTATGGCTACGGCGTGATTGACGCCGGTGCTGCAGTTTCAATGGCAGAGACATGGTCCACTGTCGGTGAAGAAATTTCTTTTTCTTCAGGCACACTTACAGTGGACACAGACATCCCTGACAACGATCCAAATTACATCTCAGATACGACCAGCGTGACCGATGCAATTTTGGTTGAGAACGTCGATGTGATTGTGGACATCCCTCATGAGTTCCGAGGGGATCTAGAGATTATTTTGACAAGCCCACAAGGCACTCAAAGCGTCCTGAGCGAAAAGCACGATGACGACAACTCAGATTTCAGCAACTGGCGTTTTTCAAGCGTCCATCATTGGGATGAAGACAGCCGAGGCGATTGGACCCTGACCGTCGAGGATCAGGGCAACAACGATGTCGGTTCGTTTGACGAGTGGGAATTGGTCGTGTATGGCACCCAAATGAACCTCGATTCGGATGGAGACAACCTTTCGGACACCAATGAAACCGATGTTTACGGCACAGATCCAAACGACATTGACACCGATGACGATTCCATCAACGATGGCCTTGAAGTTTTGATTTACGGGACTGACCCGCTCTCCAAAGACACAGACGGGGACGGGTTGGAAGACGGCACTGAGATTCTTGTGAACGGAACAAATCCCCTTGACAACGACACGGATGATGATTTGCTTTCGGACGGCGATGAAGTCAATGTCTACGGTACAAATCCGCTGGTGTTCGATGCCGATGCGGATGCAGACGGGTATTATTGGTTCCAAGATTGCAATGACAGCAATGCCGACATATCCCCCTCGGCAATCGAGGTCTTGAATGGCATTGACGATGATTGCAATGGCACTATGGATGAAGGATTCAACCTCACCGACGCAGACAGCGATGGACTTTCAGACTACGAAGAATACCATGGCTACGGCACCGATTGGCAGAACAGTGACACGGACCTCGATGGGCTTGAAGATGGCGAAGAAGTGTTCACCTCCCTGACGGACCCTTTGGTCAAAGACAATGATTCAGACATGGACGGATTCTACTGGTTCGAGGATTGCGACGACACCAATGCATCTCTGAACCCCTCCATCGCGGAAGTTTTGGACGGGCTGGACAACAACTGCAACGATGAAATCGATGAAGATTTCATCGGCACAGACGCAGACTTAGATGGACTACTGGACATGGAAGAATACCTCACACACGGGACAAATCCATTCGATTCCGACACCGATGGCGATGGATTACTCGATGGCGTTGAATTGTTCTCAACCAAGACCAATCCCCTCGTTCCAGACCTTGATGGTGATGGAGATGGGTACCGCTGGTTCAATGATTGCAATGACAATGACAGCTTGATCTCGCCAAGCGCAACGGAACGTTGGAATGGTGTTGATGATGATTGTGACGGCGAAATCGATCAAAACATTGACCGCTCAGCGTACATTTCGGCCTTTCCACAAAGTCGCAATCTCAACTTGAACGCCACAAATGATTCTCTTGAGGTCGGTTTGTCTGTGTCGCTTGACATGTCCACAATGGAGAAACTCAATGTTTCAGTCATGTGGTATCGAAACGACACGCTGATTGGCACGGGTTTTAATTTCCAAGAACAAGCGGTCAACTGTTCATCTCCTTCCTCGGACTTCGCACAGTACCTTTGCGACACCAATGGGACGGTCGGCCCTGAATCCATTACTGCTACCCTCAGCGACGACCGAAAGGAACTCAGCGTCACTTGGGCCATCACCTACCAAGTTTGGAATCCACCACCTCCTGAACCCGTTGTCGAGGAAAAAGCGGTTGAAAATGAGTCAACGCTCATGTCCACACTGGAATCAAACGCCATCTTAGTTGCATCAGCAATTGCGTTCCTCGTTGCGCTTCTTGCCTTTGCAGCCACTCGCCCTCGTCGTCCGAAGCAAGCAAAGCAAAGCCCGTTTACACAGGCACCTCAATCGTATGTTCCGCCACAGTTTGCTGGAGTGCCATCGGCCCCTGATTTGGGCAGTCTGCCTCCTTACGACCCGCGCCGCTGATGTGCTTCACTGGGGCTGTTGAATAAGGCTCCAACCAAGCAACCGTCCTTCATTGGCATCAGCCAACAGGTTGAGTTGATTTGTCCAACCATCATTGCCATCCCAAGAACGGGACATATCGATGGAAACTGCTCCATCAGCGTCGCTGGCAAGGCTTGAGAGAATCGAGTTGAGGTCTCCGCCGGGAACGACAACCAAGTACCCGACTTCCACTTCAGATTGATACGCACCATCGGGGGTGAAGAAGAGGTCTGGGCCAGTCAATTGTCCGAAGAGAGTGGGATCAGACAGCCGTTCTTCCATTCCTGATATGTTCAATGTGGACGGGATTGCTTCACGGTTATGAGCAGCAGGATCGTCGAATGAACCCCGTTCCCAATACTCACATGTGGTGTCGCTAGGGGCTCCTGTGAGGTTGAATTTAACCCAACCAGACGTCTCTTCGGTGTTCACCCAAGACATGTTCCATTCGCTTCCTTGAGCAGTGTCTAATGTTGTTGCGCGCCAGACATAACCACCATCGTCCAGTGCACTCGCAGCGCCAGGGGCGACACCTTGGAAATAGTCGAAGCATTGGATTGCCTGTTCAAAGGTGTGTGTTCTCATGGTTGACTCGTCAGGCATGTGCACTCCGTTTGACCCCCAAGAAATGAGGTCTGAATCATCGATTTGAATTTGATTGGCTTGCGGCCTTGAGGAATAGGAACGGCCTAAATCAAGTTGCTTTTGACCGCGTTCAACGGTTGTGCGTTCGAAGACGTGATGCAATTCCAAATCACCTTCAGGCAACACCAAATCGTTGAGGAGTTGTGATGTTGTTGAGCAATCTTGCTGATTCGTTTGAGAACTTGAGATGATCACATCGACCTTTTGCTTTGCAGCCCATGGGTTACCTTCCTCAATCCACAATTCCATCGTCGCAGAGCCTAAGCAGTATGTTTTGATGTCTTGATGCGTTGCAACCACTTTCCAAGCAGGGCTGTTCGAGAATTCGTCGTTGCCCACGACGCGCCAGTCCCAGCCGTTGCTGCTGCCTAATGCTCCCGTTTCAATCATGGTGTTTCCCAACAAATCTTCGATTTCGATGGGTTGTAACATCATGGCCAAACCAGGGGCAAGGGTGTCCAAGCCACCAAGCAGGCCCCCAACACCGTAAGAGACCGTTGTACCACGATAATCAGCGGGAATAGAGGGCAGTCGCAATTCCCAATCTGCTTCGGTGGAAAGCAAAGCCCGTTCGCGCAGTTCAGTGTATTGTTTCGTTTCGATTTGCGCACTCCCTTCAGCGCTCGTTCCAAACGTGCTGCATCCACTGAGCACGCCAGGGGGATAAGTTGTGATCTTGAACCGGTCAAGGCTGTTGCTGTTGACGCTTTCAACGGCAAGCCATTGACTTCCCATGCCGCCTTTTGCAATCACTGCACCAAGGCGATCCGTTGACCCTTCCGCCAACAATTGGTCGGTCCCTCCCTCGGTGATGGAAAGGGTTCCATCGCCTTCGAACTCCAAACGAATTTTACACGTTTCATCGTCCGAATCAAGTTGATCCAACACCAACGATACATACTCTTCAGTGGCAACGAAGGTGCCTTCGGTGACCGTGTAACGCATCTCATCGCCATAGCGTAGTTGGTCCGCAGTAAACGGTTCAAGTTGGTTGTTGATGTAATAGTAGCCACCAGCACCGAGGATGATCAGCGTCATCAATGCCGCCGCAACTTGAGGCCGCTTGATGATGTCCATCAAGGTCGCAGGTTCAGCGTCTTTGCTCTTCGGTTTGACCTTGACCGGTTCAATGACTGTTTCTTCAACAAGAACAGCCTCGAGAATTTCAGCTTCTAGGACCTCATCATCATCTGCTTTTATCGGTGCTGAAACTTCCTTCTCAGGCTCAACATCGGGCGTGAGTGTGTCTTCATCTTCCATGGAGAGGACAACCTCCTCTTGGGGAAGTTCTTCTTCAGGTTTTGATTCAACCTCTTCTGGAAGTCCGATCTCGCCTCGGGCAAGACCAGCTTCCAACAAACGCTCGACAAGATCGCTTTTCTTTCCCGATGTGGCGAGGTCATTGAGAATGCACAGGGCCTTCAGTTTTGCAACCGTCAAAGTCGATGGAACGTCATCGCTCATGTTTGAACCCCATACATGCCCTGACGCCTATCCCTTTCAAGGGTGGCGCTCGTTGAGCGGGACGAAGAGAGGGTTTCAACGCCTCAATGGGGGTGCGGTTAATCTTGATGTGGGGCGTAGGTGCCATCTTCATTCTTGACATACACCGTTTGGTCATAGGAGCCATCCGGCATCTTTCGGAAATAGTAACCGTTCTCTGCTGGCTCATACACTGCCTCAGCACTCTGTTCATCAGCGCTTGGCTCAGCAACTGGCTCAGATTGTGGGGGGCCTGTTGGTCCATCTGCGGGTGGGGGCCCCGCAGGACCTGCAGGGCCAGGTGGACCAGATGGTCCGGCGGCGATCCGTTCGTTTGAAATTGATGCGAGCACTTTGGTTTCTGTTGTTTCCAAATCCTTCTCGAGCATGCTCTTGACAGATTCACCATGGCGTTGCGCTCCAATAAAGGCGAAGGCCGACAACCCGAGGCACACCAGACCAAAGAGCCCGGCAATCACTTGGTTTGGATAGACTGCGCCATCAATCGTCATTTTGGTTGCGCTGTCGCCAATGTTGTTGCCATCGCTGTCAACAAATTGCACAATCACGCAATAGTGGCCCGAGTCGAGCTGGAAATCGAAGGTGTATTCGCCACCTGCAACAGGGGTTTCATCGAGCAATTGGTACTGATAGGCGTGGTCGTTTCCATCCCTTGCTTTTTCAGTTTCTGCACCCAAATTCTTAGCGCAGTCCTTCTCTTGAAGGGCGTAAGCAGCCAAATTCACATCGAGGGCCGCGGGAGGGTTCTGCACCTCTGCGTCGATGGTTAATGGTACATCCATGAAGTCTTCACCAGCAAGCGATGGCCCCCAGACCCAACCAATATCTTTCTCGGCTGAATTGGTAAATCCGTCGTAAGTTTCGTCAAATGACATTGGGAACAATGCGAAGCCAAACATCAAAACAGCTATACCAAGCCACAAAAACACATTCCATCGAGACTGTTTCAGGGCCTCCTGGCGTTGCTCGAGCGTCATGGCTTCAACAGCCTCATCGCGGTCTTCATCCGTCACTGCGACTTCCGTCTGCGCCTCAACCTGCTCTTCTGACATGATTCTCCCGATTCCGAGCGAGCACTTGAAAGGCGCGTTCCATCGACGGTGATTTATGAGCGCCGAGAGGGGGACCAATCGCGACAGCGAGTTTTCCAACTCTGATTTGCGCTTGGCAATACTCTCGAGGGGTCCGCGATTATACAGCACACGGCGTCTGGTCGAAGAAGCCAGGAAGCGGGGATTGGACCCCTATGTTGCCGATCCAATGAAATTTTCACTTTTTGTGGCCGATGGAAGGATTGATGTTCTTCACAATGGAGAGCCGTTTAATTTCGATGCTGTCATTCCACGCATCGGCCATTCCATCACCAAACACGGCGTCGCAGTTCTGCGCCATCTTGAGCAATTGGGCATCTGGACTGCCAACAGCGGTGGTGGGATTTTACAAAGCAGAGACAAGTTGCACGCATCGCAAATCCTTGCCCGAAATCGGCTACCAGTTCCCCGGACGACCTATGTCCGCGATATCATCGATGTCGAAACAGCCGTCGATTTCGTCGGTGGCCTCCCAGTTGTCATCAAGGTCACCCAAGGGACACAGGGCCAGGGCGTTTTCCTTCGTCATACCTTGCGGGAAGCAAAGAACCTCGTGCAAGGGCTTCTGTTGACGGGGCGTGCCGTTTTGGTCCAAGAATACATTGCAGAATCCCATGGAAAGGACATCCGTGCCCTTGTTGTTGGCGACCGTGTTGTGGCGAGCATGCGTCGCCGTGCCCGCGGCCGAGAATTCCGCTCAAATTACCACCTCAACGGGACGGTTGAAAACGTCGATCTTACGCCCGAGTTTGAAGAAGCAGCCTGCCGAGCAGCACGGGTTCTTGGCCTGCATGTTGCCGGTGTGGACCTGCTCGAATCGGATGATGGGCCGCTTGTGTTAGAAGTCAATTCTTCACCAGGCTTAGAAGGCATCGAGAAGGCAAGCGGGGTCAATGTCGCAGGTGAGATCATCGATTATGTGATGTCAGAAACAGAATTTTCGGAAGTGGACCTCGATCAATTGCTCCGAACAGTTCCTGGCGCAGGGGTGCTTTCTCTGCAAATTCGTAACCATCCAAACGTGGTGGGTAAACCGCTTGCAAGTTTGTTCAAATCCGGTTCTGAGATTCCAGTCTTTGCCTTATCGCGGGACAACACGTTGATCTGGAACCCTCCCAATGAAATACAGCTACGCTGGGATGACATTCTGGTTTGCTATGGCGAACTTACGGCCTTGCGGGCATCGCTTCGCCAAGCGATTCTGGATGTTCCAAGCGAGGCCTTTAGCCTCGATGAGCCCGAAGAAACCAATGCGTGATTCGGCGGTTTTCAATCACCCATGAGTTGCTTTTCCAATCCACGCGTTCGCGCGATGGTTTGATATGGGGGCGTACTTTACTGAAACTGCTCTTCGGAGCACGGGATGCACACCCGCTTCGGCGGGAGGCGGTGAACGCCAATGGAAAAGCGGAGAACTTACGAGCGGCAACGCAAGGCGCTGAAACCAAGCCAAAGCAGGCTTGTCGCGTCCAGCGTGGATTTGCCGCCTCGCCTTGTCCACATGGCAGGACTGCCATGGGTGACATGCTACCGTCAAGCGTTGCGCGCTGAAAACAAATCCGAAAACACACAGAAATCATACGCCAGTGGCTTAAGAGCCCTCGTCGAGACCACACTGCCTCAAGAGAATGTCCTCGATGAAGCGGGATACAATGCCATGACCGTGGAAGCCTTGGCTGAGCGAATGGAGCCCTTGAACGGGCGCTTGGATCGTTGGACGCTTTCTCTTTCGGAACTTCGACCAACCACATACAACGCTCGTCTAGCCGCAGCACGGCATCTCCTGAAATGGCTTGGTCACCGTTGGCCAGATCACCTCGTACGTGCCCGAACAGGACGGCGCTTACCGCGCACATTGACTCGACGTGAGATGTCGATGGTGCTTGAGTCCGCTGCCAGAAGCGAAGATCCCGTGGCTTCCCTCGTGGTGACAATGATGTTGGATACCGGGCTTCGAGTGAGTGAAGTGTGCAACCTCGACATCAACGACATTGACTTGGAAGACGGTTCTGCTCGGGTGTTTGGAGGAAAAGGCGACAAAGATCGACTGGTCTTGTTTACGCGCCGGACCCTTGAACGAATTCACGCTTGGATCCCAGTGAGGGAATCCCGGCGAAAGGGCGAAGATTATGCTTTTTTACTGAACTCCGCAGGCCGGCGCCTGCAACCTCGAGGGGTCCAACGGCTCATGGATCACCTCGCAGCAGATGCTTCTCTACCGAAAGGAAAACTGACACCCCACGTGCTCCGCCACAATTTTGCGACAGGGCTTCTGGAGCGAGGTGCAGATTTAGTCACCATCCAGCGCTTGCTTGGCCATTCAAGCATCGCGACGACCCGAGTGTATCTTGAAATTTCAGATCAAACCTTGAGGGAAGTCTATCACCGAGCCCAAGCCACGCGCGAAACTCTTGAAGCAGCAGCTGAGGCCAGTGAAACGGTCGACACCGTCGAAGAAAACACGCCATCAACCAGCGCATTTGGCGTGGAATGATTACGTTCGCTTTGCCTTTCGTTTTGCGATAAAAGCCGGACCTGCCCATGCTCGCTTGGGAACGACACCCTGGCCCGAGTGACCTTCAAGCGGGCAGAATTTGCCAGAGCGACAGCGAGAACAATTTCCCTTAGGAGGGACTTCAACCGCTTTCCGCAAACGGCCATACTTTCTCCTAGGCATTGCTGGGTTGTGAATCACGACGGCTTTCAAGCATAGCGATGCTTGACGAGGGTAGATCTCACTTTTTGTTGAACCAAGGCATGTCGCGCACGCTTCGTGGAACCTTGAGCGTGGCCCCCTTTCGTCCGTCATCGGACTTCTTAGAAGGTACGGTCATGCTGGGAGCGTCCTTGGCTTTGGCGACCGTCTTTTTGGCCACTGCTTTGGCTTTGCTCGCCGAGCTTTTCGCCTTACCTTTTGCCTTTGTTGCGGTTTTCTTCGTCGCTGCCGTTGCCTTCTCAGCTGTTTTCTTAGCAGCGGCGGTTGCCTTCTTTGCTGATGTTTTTGAAGCAGATTTTGCCTTTGTAACCTTCGCCTTTGCCGCCCCAGTCACCTTGTCAGCCGCCTTTGCCGCAGCACTGATTTTCTTAGCAACAGCAGCACTGACTCCAGCGTCTTCGATTTTCTTTGCGCCGGCGCTCGCCAACTTCCCAACGGTGTCAATTTTTGCTGAAACGAGCTTCTTTGCTGTAGCAGCGCCAACGCCAGGAAGTGCAGTTAATGCTTCAATCTTTGAGGAACCCTTCTTGGCAGCCATAGTCTCACTTGCCACCCCATGCAAGGTGACGCTCTTCAATACTTCTCCCTTAATCGAATCATATCACCGTTGCATTGATGGGTCACTCGATGAACCGAGCCAATAAGAGGAGGGGAATGATGCACGAAACAACAAGGGTGTTCGCTCAGGTTCTGCGCGCCGATGCCCACCACAAAGTCGAACATGACTCGCATCTTTTGCGACCGAAGAGGTTCGCACTCCCAAGCAACACCGTCTATCTTGGGGATGTTGCCATTGCGCTTTTAGCCAACCTCACACAACCGGAAACACCTCATTTCTCAACGCCTCCAAAATTCAACGAGCAACGATGGACCATGAACACCACGAGCGGGACGCTCAGCGTCCGAATTCTTTCAGATTCGTACTGGGGTTTTGGGTTGTTTAATTCAGGTTATGTGAACGTGATCGAATTGACAGGACCATTCCAAGAGCGCATGCGGATTCTGTTTGATCTCAGTGCCTCACTCGGTCACAACCCATGGGAATTCAAGCATCGCAGGTCGGCAATCAAATGGCTGAACAAGCACCATCAAGGGTCGAGCCTTGACGGCAATGAATCTTCATGGAGAGAAGGCATGGCGTCAGCACGTGCCTCGTTCGAAGCATCGATTGAAATGATCAAACAGCGCTCTGTTGAAGTGGCGAAACGTATGAAGGAACACGAAGGCAGTGAGGGATGGATCCTTGAGAAGGCTCAAGCGTCTTTTGCAGCAGCAGAATTCGATTTAGGAATCGCTCGGAATGCCCTTGCAGATGACAACGCCCCCGGACTCGAGCGTGCGCTCGCCCGCGTTGAGGCATCGTTGATTGAGGCAGATCCATCAACAGAACTTCTCAGCTCAGACTATCAAGCATCAATGCCCGATGGGATGAATCTGAGAACCCAATCAAGCGAACACCCGGTCTCGCTGGACGAACTTGAAATTGTTGATCTCACAGTTCAGAGCGAAGAAGAAGAGTGATTTCTCCATGTTTCATCGCCGCGTCGCGTTGATAAAGGGGAGGCATCTCGCAGAGATTGGTTCACATGGCTTCTAAGAAGAAATCCGACGGCAGCGGAATTCAGCAAGCAGCAGGTCTTATTCGATACTTCGATGAAGAATCTGAAGATGCATGGAAGATTACTCCAGGCCAAGTGTACTTTGCTTGTATCGCACTCGGTGCCTTCTTTTACCTTGTTAACCAAGGTGTCGTCGGCGCAATTCTTGACCTCTTCTGAGCCATTCATCCGCTCACAGCGGCTGAATCATTACGATTCTGTGCTCTTTGATTGCCATGCATTTTGCGACTTTCATGGCCGTTTCCATATCGGTTGTTGCACCGATGACCTTCTCGCCGTCAGATTCGTGTAAAATGAGTTTGTGAGTGAGGTTATGAAGAGCGCCTTCTTCAATGCGCTCAAAGACCCAATGTTCGTTCTCGATGCGAACCATTGCCGGGATTTCCACCAAGGGCCCCATTGCCTCGCCAATGCGTTCGGTTCTCGTCTTGAGGCCACGTAGATCTCTCAAAGGGCTCCAACTGCGCCGTCTCACGTGTGTTTTCACTCGTTTGTTCTGCTCAACGCCTTCTCTAAATGCTCGTGCCATTTTGGGTCCCATCCCATGAAATCCTCGGATTTCAGTTCGGAGGCTTCCTGATTTGCTAATAAGAAGCGCGACGATGGATGCCGCCAATGTGCCGGTTTTACGAGGTGTGTTGCTGCGCTGATGGTTTGTGAATGAGCATGCCTACATGGGCGACTGCTAACACCGGCAACGCAGCGAAGAGGGATACTAAGGGGCTGTTGCCCGTGAAGAGAGGGAGGGTCAGGGCAGCAACAGTGAGCCCAACCATCGGAACCGTCACGAACGCTGCTGATGGCGATGCGACATCGCGTTCAACCATCCAAGGCACAACTGCACTCCATGCAAGGCCAATCCAGACGCCAGCGATCAAAAAAGCACCAAACGGTGTCAGGGACATAACCAACATGGGCGTAAGCAGCCCCATCATTCGAAGCCACCAGGTTTCGGGACGAGGGGCAGCATCAAAACCGAGGGTTGGCATGAATTGAACCAAAAGCATCGAACCCAGCACTCCGGTGCACAACCAAAACCCGAGCAATGCAGCACCTGTGCCGTTCGAGAAGAGCGTGGAATGATTGAGCAGGAGCGAGGCACTCGCCGTCATGAGGGCCGCCACGGTGGCAAAGGTTGCAATCAATGCGATGCTCCGCCCTTCTCCGTGCAGTAAACGACTTTCAATTCGCCGCGACGGATACAACACAGATGTGAGGACTACGACGGCATGAATCATCATGAGCAGGGCCATTGCATTGGTGGGCTCTGAAAGATCAGCCATCCAAGCGGCCCATTGCAGCGGCTGGGTTGCAAGCCAGACCAAACTCAGTCCAACCAGTGCAAGACATTTGATCGATGCCTTCTTGCCCAAAGCATCGAAGTTCACTTCGATGCTGTACACGCTTGAGGCAGCAAACAATTCTCCTCCAAACATCACCAGCAATGAAAACAACAGCGGCAATAGAGCGTTCGAAAGCGGCGGTGCATCAATTGAGCCTTGTTGAGGCAATGGCTGGCTTGCAGTGTAAGCTTGTTCGGGAAACAGCACCATGATTCCTAACAGCAAACATAGGGCGCAGAACATCATCATTCGCTGTTGAACAACACGGCCGGCTTCGTTGCTCATTGCCTTCACACTTGGGAGATGGATTGAGCAAACAGCAAACGTGGTTGCGGCAAAAGCAGCCAATTCGATGCCTCCTTGGCCGGCTACGACGAGGCTCAATCGCTGGAAAAGCGTCGCACCTTCCGGAAGGTATTGCAGCACATCCATGTGGGTGGAATCCATGGTCAGAATGGAAGTGCACCGATGAATAAACAGTCCAGCAAACAACGCTGGAGGGGTCCAATTGGTGATGTGAGAAAGAAACCTTTTCCCAGAATTCGCTTCGTTCTGTCTTCCTTTTTCAAGAAAGCCGATGACAAGCCATGCACACAACAGAAGTGCAATGAGAGGGAAAAGCCATGGCATGGTGTCCCCCAACATGATTCACACCACGCGGACTCACCCCTTGAGCATGGCGGAAGCAACATAGTGAGGCGGCCGAACCCCGATGCATGGCGCGGGGGGAATGGCAAGAGCAAGACCTTCTTGCCGAGGCAAAGGGGACGCCACTCGCAAATCTTGCTGCGAACTTAGGCTTAGATGTCGATGCTTGGCTTCAATACGCTACAGAAACTCTGCCCGAAACGTTCAGGATTACACCAAATCGCTACGATCAAGCGTGGACAGAAGACATCTTACGATCAATTGGTGGCAAGCCATTGTCGTGGGCAGAGAATGAATTTGCCTGGCAGATGCCATTTGGACGAGGGCAAGCCCCCGAAGGTCGTGCCAAACACATCATGGCCCTGCTCCACGAGTCAGGTCGAATCACTCGGCAAGAAGCTGCAAGCATGCTGCCTGTTCTCGTGCTCAACCCAACATCTGGTGAATTGGTGCTGGACATGTGCGCGGCACCGGGTTCCAAAGCAACGCAGATTGCGGAAGCCATTCATCCAGAAGGCGTGGTGGTCGCCAACGAACCAGCCTCCGGGCGCGTCAACATGCTTGTCTCAAACCGAGGACGACTCGCCATCTCAAACATGCTCATCAATCAGCAGGATGGCCGACATTTAGGCCGAATCCCGCCGCCCGGGTACGATGGAATTGTCGCCGATGTACCCTGCACAGGTTCAGCGACGTCTCGGAAAAACCGCAATGTGTGGTGGAAATGGAGCCCCAGAGACGGCCGAAGCCTGTTCAATCTTCAAGTTGAAATCGCATTTAGGGGCGCGAATCTGCTCAGACCTGGTCACAAACTTGTCTATTCCACATGCAGCATGGATCCTTGTGAAAACGAGGCAGTGGTGGCGGAACTCCTGCGTCGCGCACCATGGCTTGAATTGATTCCTATCGACCGCGCAAACTTAGGAAATCTCACACTCCATCCAGGGCTCAACACATGGGATATTCTCGACCAAGAGGGCAACGCATACTCGCAATTAGAAGCAAAAACCGCACCCTCAATTCACCCTTCACATCTTTCGCCGAGCCACAGAAGGTTGCTGAGCGAAGCCATGGACATCGAAATGGATGCTCAATTGGAGGCTGAAATTGAGGCAAACCTCCCTCACTGTGTGCGTCTTTATCATCACGACAACGACACCGGTGGCTTCTTCGTCGCTCAATTGCGGCACAAACCAGAAGCAACACCACAAAATGTTGCGCGCTCGTTTGTTCCCAAGAGGTTCCAAAACCCAGATTCGGGGTGGGTGCCATTGGTGCTCGACCAACCTCGCCCAAACCGCCATTCAATCTTCCCTGCTCCAACTGAAATCATCGAAGAAGTTCAGCAACGCTACGGCATCAGCGACAGCGATTGGTCGTGGTGGCACAGAGGAAAACGCCTCAACATCGCCCCAAAACTCGTCGAGGAGCGAATATTCAATCAACAGTGCCCCAACAAACGCGGAAACCTTTGGCCTGCAGGGACCTTTCATCCGCTCAAATTGATTCATGTTGGTCTTCCTGCTTTTACACAGAAGAGAAAAATTTGGCGCTCCCGCCAAGAGTCTGTACCGGCACTCCGAAGCCTCATGACAGCACCAATGCACGACCTCGCCCCGGACACATTACGTCGCATGCTCCAAGGATGGGCACCTCTCATGGAAGAATACACCACTGAATTCGGCCCTCTTGAAGAAGTAGGACCGGTCTTGATGTCGTGCACGTTGCCGTGTGGACAAGCCTTTGTTTCAGGTTGGGTTGGCGCAAGGTTGACCTTGATGATCGATCGAATTGGCAGGAATGTGCTGAGAATGAAACTCGATATGCCGCCAGAACCCGTCGAAGAAGAGTGAGGTGAAGACATGCGTGCAATGATGATCTTGGCAATCGGATTATTGGTGCTTGGCACAATCGCTGCGCCTTTTTCAGAGGCATCTTCACCGGAAGAAACCGGCATATCAAAATCAATTCCTGAGGCACAAGCCCCATCGGTAGTGCTGGTTGAATCCTTCCTCGGTCCACAAGCAGAGCGAGTTGGCGAGTCTGCTGAGGGGGTTCAACTCACATGGTGGCCATGGAGCGATGAAACTGGTTCAAATTGGCCTGATGATGACGCTAAAGCAAGAATCGGACAACTTGGATTAAGCGGTGAGGCTGGCACTCTGTACAACGGTCAAATCGACTTGCAAACGGCCAACGCTATGCAATTTGAAACTCCCTTAATTGATTTGGAAGGCACCATTGAACTGGTCCGCGAGGAAACTGGCGATGTATCGCTTTCAATCGCAGTTGAGTTGACGCCCTTGGTGAACCTAAGCGACTCGACGGTCGTCTCCATTCTCATCAGTGAAGATCGCTCAATGGACCACCACGGGCGAGTTGCTGAACATTTGGTTCGCGACATGATGCCACAGGTCGGATTCTCAGTTGACGCAAACAACCTCACCAAAACGACCTGGAAGGTTCCTTCAACCCATTTGGCTGCCGCAGGCATTGATTTCGAAGAACAACCGCATGGTTGGCACATCACCTTCGCCTTCTTTGGCGATCTTGAGGGGGGTGAAGAAAACCGGTTGCTTGGCTTGTATCACACTTCGGCCCCTACCTCATGGGATTCAACTGCGCCTTCGGATTTCTTCGTTCCTATGTTCTTGCTTTTGCTTTGTGCTGTTGTCGCCTCAGGCGCTGTAATGGGTTCGTTCAAGCGCGAGAAAGGGATGCCCAAAATCGACGCTCAGTGGACATCAAGCGAACCACCTTCGATTCAATTCCGCATCCTTGCCGGAACGCAACCACTCTCGCTTACCGGGTGCACAACCGTCGAGCCGTGGGCCATTCGAGGCGGATTTAAGCGGGTCAGTATTCCGGCAGGTCGTTCCCATGAATTCGCCATTCGATTCAAACAAGCGGAGCCTGAAGATTGCCATATTTCGCTGAGCGTTGAGGTTGAGGAATTAGGCGCCTGGACTCAATACCTCCGCCTTGCATCGCCGCAAGAAGCGCTCCGAAGCGTTGAAGTTGGTGAGCACGAACCAAGCAACGGTGATGATGCATGAACCTCGATGACACCGACCGCGCCATCCTCGAAGTCCTGCTCGAAGACGCCCGAACAAGCCAGAGAGCGCTTGCCCGAAAGGTAGGAATCGCACAGGGGACGGTGTTGAATCGCCTCCGCAGACTGGAAGATCTTGGCGTCATCAAAGGATACAGCGTTATGCTTGACCCAAGCGCTTTGGGCTGGTCAATGACGATCATGGCGGGGCTTCGAATCGTCAAGGGGCAAATGATTGATGTCCAAACACAAATCGCTGCAGACCCGAGGGTGTTTGCCGTCTACGACGTCACGGGAGATTGGGATTCGATGGTGCTTGCTAGGGTCAAGGACCGAGCTGACTTGGACGATTTGACCAAGACGGTGTTCACTCTTGAAGGGGTTGCAAGGTCGTACACGCATGTGGTTTTGAACACGGTGAAAGAAGACGGTCGCACCCGGCCAGTCCCCAATGAGGATTGAACATCATTCGAGGGGTTGTTCATCGTATTCATCGATGAATGGCCCGAGATCATAGGCCATTCCTTTGAGGGATTCAAGCACCCTTGTTTCGGGCTTTAGCGCCCGCATCAACACATTGCGTAACTCTTCTGAAATCTTCACATCCATGCTTTCGAGTTTCCGCCTCAACTCCATCTGCAGCCTGCCGCCAGTCCGGTCCCAGTCCATCAAGACACACAAAGCAGGGCCACCATCGAAGGTGCGACGTGGCCCGTATTGTTCGTACAAGTAAGCGATGAGGCGTTCCAGAGACCACCCCCGATTCAACACTTCGATTGGGCCAGTGAACTCAAGTGCCTGTAAGGCAATTTTGTCTCGCCGCCCCTCGACTAAAATCGGCCAAGCGTGCTCTCTGTTGAGCGCCCGAGCCTCTGCAAGCGCTTCTCCGGCCAGTCTGAATCGAAGCGCAGCATCACCAGAACCGGCGGGCGAGCGATGTTTCGTGTCGCGCGTCATGCTTCCTCCATGAGATTGGTTAGGGTTTCGATCAGCGTTGCTATTTCGATGTTGTCAAACCGCACCGTTTTACTTCTTGAGGTGTGGCCGTTCACGATGCTGCAGTCTGTTTTGGCGATGTTTAATGCGTCACTCAGCAATTCAAGAACGGCAGTGTTTGCTTGACCTTTTTGCGCTTGGGCGCGCACCGAGATGGCGAGGCGCGCTCGCCATTCGTTGACCTGACCAATTCGGTTGTTATGCGCTCCCGGTTGAACTTCAATGGCCAATAGCACGCCTTGATCGAAGGTCATCTGCAAGCAAGGGGCGAGGGTCACATGAGGTCTTTTTCTTCGTCGTTTATCAACCTACCATGGCGCACAATTCTAACTCAAAAGGGCCACTAAATCTCGCCATTTTTAAATTGAACAACCAGCCGTTCAAACGCGACACTCAAGCAATGAAAGGTAAACTCCACGAAGGCGGGGTCGACAAGGGTTTAAGTCCGGTATCTTCGGCCCTTAGCATGAGGGTTACCTATGCCTGCTGAAGACACTGTTTTCAACGTCCTTTACGACAAGTTCATGTTTTGGAGTATCATTGTGGGAATTTTCACCTTCGGGTGGATGTTCATCGCTATGCTGCGCTACCGCGACGGTGTTGAACCAGTCGAGAACATGGAGAAGTATCACATTGAAGTGGGGTCCTTCCCGGTTGATTCACACAACACAAAACTCGAAGTGCTGTTCTATGTGCTTCCAACCATTATTGTCGTCTGGCTCACCATGATGGCACTCGCCTCAAACACAGCGGTGTGGCAAGTCCCAGACAACGAACCTCAATTCGAAATCGATGTTGTTGGAAAGCAATGGTTCTGGGAATTCCACTACACTGAGCAACTCACCTACGAAGATGTTGACACAAACATCGATGTCGAATGGGCTGGGAACATGCTAATGATCCACGCTCACAACACGACCGCAACCAACGTCACCGTAGCCATTGACGGGGTCGAAACGGACTACGAACTGAACGCATCAATGGGCATGTTGACTCTGATGGGCACCATGTTTGATGCTGAACTTCACTCCAAGATTACCGTGTTTGATGCCGAGGACCACTTGCTTCACACATGGGAGCACCTGCCGGTAGGAACCATTCTTTCCACCGCAGGTGGTGAACACATGATTATTCCATGCGATGTTCACAACATCATGACTCTGCATTCCCGTCCATCTGACGCCTCCAATCCAGCATATGTTGGCGTACAGCACTCATTCTGGCTCCCTGAATGGGGTGTCAAGGAAGACTTGGTCCCCGGCCTTGAAGCTGGTACAGTGATGTACGCACAGCCTGATGACATCGGAACGTTCCCAATCCGCTGTGCAGAATATTGTGGCCTTGACCACTCCAAGATGCAAGGCTTCGTCGATGTTGTCGCTCCTGAGGGCGAAACCTGTGAAGTTGACACCGGTGTCAAGAAATCCCAATCAGACGATGCAGATGGAGGTGGGTATTGATGCGAACTCGCGCACTCACCCTCGTGGCGCTCATGCTCTTGATGCTCGCTGCTGCACCACAATTCGAAGCCATGCCAACCGGTATCGGTGCGGCTGGTGACAACGGTTGTACCTGCCACGGTGGCGCATCTGGCGACACCTCAGTGATCGTCGAAGGCCTACCAGAACGGTTCAACGCAAGCGAAACCTACCCATTCACCGTGACCGTGGTCAATGATGTGATGGAATTGCACAACGGTGGAAGCACCGAAGGAGCAGATCCATGGAACGGCAACGCAGCTGGATTCAGAATCCTCACCTCGGCCGGTATGGTCTCAACGGTCAACGAGTCCCTGAGCCACGATATGGATGGTGGGCTCACACACACCATGGAAGGAAACACAGTTCGCACTTGGGACTTTGAATGGGTTGCGCCAGCAGATGACGGCAAAGTTGTTGAAATCACAGTGTATGGAAACGCTGTCAACGGTGGCGCAGGCTCCGGTGGCGATTACTGGAACCAAGCAGACCTCGTGATTCCTGGCCTCAATGCAGGCGATGTCGCTCCAAGCGCTCGGGCGCTCGTCGTCCTCATGACTGCGATTGGCCTTGCACTCGGCCTTGTCCTCCTCGGTGTGCTGTACGTCTTTTACGCACGCTCTCCGAGCACCTTCACCATCGAAAACTTCTGGGCGTACCTCAAGCCTTGGTTGACCACCACCGATCACAAAGAAGTCGGAATTCTGTACTTCCTGTACGGATTCATCTTCTTCCTTGTTGGAGGTGTCTTGGCGCTTCTGTTCAGAATCCAACTGGCCTTACCAGAAAACACATTCCTCACTGAAACGGAATACAACTCCTTCTTCACGCTTCACGGAACGACCATGATTTTCCTCGCAGCCATGCCAATGATTGCCGGTTTCATGAACTACGTCCTCCCGCTTCAAATCGGAGCAAAGGACCTTGCCTTCCCTCGAATCAATGCCATGGGCCTGTGGCTCTTGGTGTTCTCCAGCCCGCTGATTTACGCAGGCATCTGGTCGGGCGAGGGTGCCGACATCACGTGGGTCATGTACCCGCCCTATTCCTCGTTGACTGAAGCAAACCTCGGTGCTGAATTGGCTCAATATGGTTCAAACCCAGGGACAACTGCGTTCATCTCTGGAATCCTCATGCTTGGTGCTTCATCCACGCTTGGTGGAGTGAACTTCATCACGACCGTATTCACCATGCGTGCACCCGGTGTCGGCTTCATGAAGATGCCATTGTTCGCTTGGTCGGTCTTCGTCAGCGTGTTCATGCTCTACATGTCGCTTCCAGCCTTCATCATCGGTGTCGCCTTCCTCTTGTTCGACCACACCCTTGGAACGGTCTTCTTCACATCAGGTGGGGACAGTTTGCTGTTCCAGCATCTGTTCTGGTTCTTCGGCCATCCAGAAGTGTACGTGGTCGTTGTCCCTGCCTTCGGAATCGTTTCTGAAGTCCTCGCAACAAGCGCACGGCGCTCGATTTTCGGATACAAGTCCATGGTGTTCGCTATGGCCGGTATCGGTGTAGTCGGCTTCATTGTCTGGGGCCACCACATGCTCACCTCCGGTATGGATCCATTCTGGCGCGCTGCGTTCATGATCACCACAATGGCGGTTGCGATTCCAACGGGTGCGAAAGTGTTCAACTGGCTCGCTACCATTTGGGGTGGCAGCCTCGTCATGCGCACCCACACCCTCTGGTCGCTTGGTTTCCTCGTGACCTTCACGCTCGGTGGAATCTCTGGAATGTTCTTCCCTGTCGCAGGACTTGACGTACACTTCCACGATTCCTACTTCGTCGTCGCTCACTTCCATTACGTGTTCATCGGCGGTACGGTCTTCGCCCTGTTCTCCGGTGTCTACTACTGGTACCCCAAGGCGACAGGACGCAAACTCAACGAAACGTTAGGTCTCTGGCACTTCTTGATCGGATTCGCTTCCTACAACGCAACCTTCTGGCCTATGCACGCTCTTGGGATTATGGGCATGCCGCGCCGTACGCACAGTTACACCACAGAGAGTGGATTTGCGGAATACAACATGGCAGTCAGCACCTTCTCCTTCATCTTCGGATTAAGCCAACTCTTGCTCGTCTGGAACATCATTCGCTCCAACCGACACGGAGAACCTGCAGGAAACGATCCTTGGGGCGGTTGGTCACTTGAATGGATGACGACATCGCCACCACCAACACCGTCTTTCCACGACATCCCTACACAGGGCGACATGAACGAACTGTACGGACATCATGGTTCTCACCAAAAGAAGGAAAGCCCGCTGAAGAAGCTGGTAACACCACTTGCAAAGGGGGTCGAAGAATGAGCGCACATGGAAACGAGGTCGCAAACAGCACGTGGCTTCGAGCCGTCATGATGGCTGGTATGATTTTCACCGTTGGAATCATCGGTTTCGGAGTGCTTGGTGTCGGTATTGCCGATCAGAAGCACCACACCTGGGAAGATGAGCACCATCACTATGAGGATGCTAAATCCGAATGGAAGGATGCAGTTGCAGCCGGGACCATCGATGGTGACGACCACGACTCAGAACTTTACATCGCAAAGGAGGAGGCTCACAATTCAGAAATTGCAGCCCACCTCTCCTACCTTACCTACCGCACAGCCGGAGTGACCATGCTGTTCCTTGCAGGAGCATACGCGTCCTTCATCGGCATCGGCGGGTTCCTCAATGCGAGCAAACCCAAAGGCGATGACCACCATGACGACCACCACGGTGAGCATGAAGAACACCATGGCTCAGCCTCTCCAATCATCTTTGCCTTTGGTATCATGGTCTTCCTCATGGGCCTACCGGACTTCATTGTCGCCTGCAAAGCTATGCTTGATGAAACGGCAACTGCAGAACTTGGTATGCTTGCCGTCAGCGTTTCTGGACTGGCCATCATCGTGATTGCAGTCTCCAATTGGTGGTTCGAAGATCTGCCATTCATCGGTCACGGTGAACAAATCGCAACCTCTTATCCGTTTGAAGGCGACCACATCCGCAAGGTTGGTCTTTGGGTCTTCATTATGTCTGAAATCATGGTGTTCGCAACGTTCTTTTCCTCGTATCTGCGGATGCGTACAGAATGGTGCACAAAGTGGGCCTTTGAGAACAGCAATGGCGGATTTGACGGCTGTCGCTCAGAAGACGATTGGGTGCTGACCGCATCGGATTACCTTCGCCCAGGCGGTGCAAAGTTGGACGGCTTCGGCGAGTCCGTTGGTGACTTTTGGACTCTATTGCCTGGTGGAATCAACACCTTTGCCTTGATTATTTCATCCTACACCATTGTTCTTGCACTCAAGACTGCCAAGAACACAAACTGGGAGGCGCCAAAAGGCTTCATGGGCAAACTCATGCCAACCCGAAAGGCAGCGGTTCGAAATTACCTCATTGCCACATTGATGCTTGGTTCTCTGTTCATCGTGCTCAAACTCGTCGAGTGGAGCCACTTGGTTGCTGAAGGATTCACCATTGGCACCGTCCAAGGATCAATCTTCTACATCGCCACCGGCGCACACGGTCTTCACGTGTTCATTGGATTGGTGATTATGCTGTACTTGGTGTTCAAAGCGGACACGGTCGGCTATGACGAGGACAATGCGCAAGGCATCGAATACTTCGGTTTGTACTGGCACTTTGTCGACCTGGCTTGGGTGGTTATCTTCCCAGCATTCTATTTGTATTGAGGTGAGATTATGGGAGAGCACGCAAATTTATACATGGGCAAAGACATTTACTTTTGGAACTTCATCGTTTTGATGGTGTTCACATTGTTCGAAGTCGGAGCGGTTTTCTTTGAGACCGTTCCAGGAACAGAAATCGCAATCAGCAGGTCTGTCGTTTGGGCAATCCTGATTGTTGTGGGCATCGTCAAGGGATACGGTATCGCCGCGTTCTTCATGCACTTGCGTGATGAGCACAAGTGGTTCAACATCACCTTCATGTTCCCTTGGATCTTTGTGGCACTCATGCTTTGGGGAATCGGTCTGTCCAACCCTGAAGGTGTGACAGGACTGCCAAGTTGGTGCACTCCAGATTGGTCCTACGCAACCGAACGATAATCCAAACCGACATAACATTCAAACCCCACGCATGAGGGGAAGGAACATGGATATCCGTCGCGTCTTTGCTGTAGCAGTTTGCTTTACACTTCTAATTGCGGCCACACCCACCGCAACCGCGTACAAAGGCCATCAATTGTCTCGCAATGATGTGATTGACTTCACACTTACCGATCAAAACGGGGAGAACTTCACGTTTTCAACCCTTGACACTGAGGTCACGGTTGTGTCGTTCATCTTCACCGCCTGTCCCGATGTTTGTCCTGTAATCACTCAATCGCTTCGTCTTGTTCAAGAGGGCCTTTCCCCCTCGGACGCTGAACGCGTTGGATTCGTTTCGATTTCAGTCGATCCCGACCGTGACACACCGGAAGTCCTCACAGAATACACTGAACGGCACGGCGTGTCTTGGCCCCATCTCACCGGCGATAAGGAAGTCCTTACCGATGTGTATGGAAACTTCGGTATTCTTGTTGATCAGGAAGTCATCGACGCTCACATCGAAGTCAACGACGATGCGACGGTCACGTACGTCGACACCTCCGGGAATGTTACTGAACTGATGAACAGCCCTTCCGGATGGGAACTTCACCAGGCAATGGCCTACGATGCTGGATGGGACATCAACGCAACAAACAGCCAATACGGACACTACATTACCGCCATCGAAGGCATCGAGGCCCCCTCAGACTCCTCGTGGTGGTGGAGTTTGCTTGTGCACAATGAATCCTCAGGAGCATGGGAGGAATCCAGCGTTGGCATTGATTCAATCGATGCACTTGAGCACGACCAATTGGTGTGGGCTGCTTCAAACGCTAACACCTCTTTGCTTCACCCACCGAGTGAACACCACCCAACAATGCAAGTGCTCTTCCCAGACAACACCACTGCAAATCACACCATTGAATCCATGAATGGTTGGCATCTTTCGATGGGCGCCTTTGCTGGAGCAGGCATCAACACATCGATGCCAGCAAGTCAGTACGGGCACTACATGGAATCCATCGATAATGTGAGCGCACCCTCCGATTACTCGTGGTGGTGGAGTCTTTCGACATGGAATTCAAGTTCCGCAGCATGGGAATCTTCCTCAGTTGGCATGGACAGCCTTGTTGAGCCAACCTACATTGCATGGTCACCCAATTCAACCAATCTCTCTGATATCCCCCCACCAGGCGCAACCCTTCGTGACGAGGTCGAGTCGGGCGTGTGCAACGATCACGGCTGGGAAATGGGCTCTGGAGATTCCAAGCACTGCATGTGCGATGGAGGCTATGAATGGGCTGAAAACGACCGCTTATCATGCGTGTCAAGCGATCCATCAGCCATTGATTACTCCGTAGGCCACTCGACGATCACGTACATCATCAAGGGCATGACACCAACTGTGGCATGGACCGGTGATTCTTGGCGGGCTGATGATTTCCAAATGGATGTCGAAGCGGTTCTAGGCGAATCCTCTGGTCCAAGTGACAACGAAGGAATCCCGGGAATGACGACCGGTCTTGTGCTCTCAGCGCTCGGTTTGGCGGCGGTTGCAATCGCCCCACGAAAGCAGGAAAACGAGTGAAACCTTGCAAAGGCTCGAGCCGAAAACGGTATGATGGGGTGGTGCCCCGCTTGGTTTGTTGCAGAGATCGCATAGCCCGGTATTGCGGTGGACTTGAAATCCACTGTCTCCTAGACACGGGGGTTCGAATCCCTCTCTCTGCGCCATTTCTACACCACCTTCCATCGGGGATCAATCGCCAAGATTGAGGGAAGAGTTCTCAAACTAAAGCGCCCCTTGGGCAAATATGCGCCGAGGTGCTTTCGCCTTCACCCTGATTGGTCTGATGCTGCTCGCAGGGTGCCTTGGCCCCTCAACAGCCTCTTGGGGCGATGGTGACAACGCTGTCTCAGTCGACTTTGACCGAGCCTCTACAAGCTTCTCCAGCACACTTGGTCCACAAAAAGAAAGCATGGATGGCCTTCAAGCCGTTGGCTGCACACCTGGTGAGGAAGACCTCGGTGTTGACAAAACGCAAGCCATCCAATTCACCGGCTACCTTGCAGCAAGCCAAATGTATGCATCCCACACAGATCAGGTTCAATCGATTGGACTGAGCGTGACCGCAAGTGCGGCCATTCAATCCATGCCCTTCAAGCAAGCCAATGAGATGATAGAAGGCGAGGGTGCACGGGTGGACCTCAAAGACTGGAACGACCCGTTGAATCCACAAACTGGTTCGGGGACCGTTGACCTCGATGAAATCGATGCTGATGAAGACAGCCGGTGGTACATTCTAGGTTTGATTCCAACGACGGAACACATCCAAGATGGAATGTTGTCGCTTGGTGAATGGCACCAAGCTGTGACCGTCAAGGGCTACCTTGTCGCTAGCAACACCAGCAACGCCTACGGCTACCACTCCATTCAAACTGTGAGGGATGATTGCACCCTTGATGTGGGCAGTCAAAACCGAGAACAGTTGTTTGTCATGGTAACGGGTCTTGAATTGGATGGAGCCAGCGTCACCGCAAGCGGCGATGCTGAGGACGAGTGGGTCCACGGTGATGTGGCCTTGCTTGGAAGGACAGGTTTCGTGATGATGTTCTTTGTCGTCGGACTTGGTGGTGCAGTTGGCGCCTTTATCCTCTCCAAGATGTTCGTGATGAAAGGGGCGAGAGACACCATGAAAATTCTCCTTGGCCAAGTTGGCGTTGATCACGTCAAGAAGGTCAAACAGGATGTCAAGAAGGCGAAAGCAACAGGTATGATGTCGCCAACTGAACGCAGGGCAGAGCAACGCGCCCCTCCAAAGAAACAATCGCAGAAGAAGTCAGAATCCTCAGGCGCTCTTGCCGGTTTCGATTTCGACAGTGCACTCGCCGATGAGAGCGACTCTGCTCCGATGAAAACATCTGGAGGAGGTTCCTCCGTGGTGGTCACTGAAGCGGCGATGGAAATGGAGAACACCGTCAGCCAACTCCATTCTGAAGACCCACCCGCAGCCAACGTTTGGGATGCACCCCCTCGAACATCAAGCGCCCCAACAAGTGTGGTCACTCCAACCTCTCAACCTGAGCCTAAGGAACATTTCAGCAGCGTTGCACCAACACGATCTTCATCGCCAGAACCAAAAGCGGCTCCGAAGAAAAGAGCGGTCCGTAAGCGAAAGGCAACCGTTTCAAAGCAAGATGAACCTGAGGTGCAAGAACAAGCACCTCCACAAAAAGAGACCTTCGAAAACGAGGAAGAGTTCTCAGATTTCTCATTCTGAGAGCGGAACACAAATCTCGACTGCTCCAGGGAGCACTTCCATCTGGAGGGGCGTTGACCCGATGTTTTCACCATCAACATTGATTGCAGTCGGCAAAGGCGTTTCGATGGAGAGTGATTTGAATCGGTGATAATCGACGCGCGGGTGAAACACATGCCGCCCTTCTTTCTTGAGCATTCCAAAAGCTTTCAAAACGTCACTGCGAGTCATCTTCTTCAAAATTCCAATGTCCATTAAGCCGTCATCGAGCGATGCGCCGGGCGCCAGTGGAAGCATGGAGCCGCCAGTTTGGCTGTTTTGGATCAGGAACAGAGTGTAATCATCTTCCATGGTCACACCATCGAGTGTCAACGTGGCGTGGCGGCGGTTGTTGGCCATAATGGCCATGAGAATGCCAACATCATACCGTATAGGCCCCATCCATCGCATTCGTTCGGCTTTGATCGTCGAATCTACGCCAAGGCCCCATGTGACCAAGTTGTGGCTGTAACGCACCATGGTGCCATCTTCCGCACCGGGTAAGCCCTGAACCATTTCCACCTTGGCCAAATCCAGCGCTTGTCGAGAACCATGGAGGATGCACTTCACCGCAGCATCAACGCCGTCAATTCCCAAATCCGTTGCCATCGAATTGCCGGTCCCGGCAGGAATGAGTCCGAACAGTTCTTTCTTACCGCTGTTGGCTTGCATGCGCCCAGTGATCACTTCAGAAAGCGTTCCATCGCCACCAACGACAGCAAAGGAATCGGTTGCCTTCACTTCAAGGGTACGGGCAATCTCGATCAGATGCCCACTGTATGCCGAAAAATACGTCTCGACCTTGCAACCTGCTTCCTCGAGCAATGCTTTTGCTCGCTCAGCGGTCTTCCTTCCTTTTTTGTTGCCCGCATAGGGGTTCACAAGCATGTGAAGTCGTTTGGTGGTTTTTCCCTTCTTTGCCTTTTTCGAAAAAACACGTGCGTAAATTGGCTTGTGGACTCCCTTTTTCAATTTCGATGCGGTGTCTGCTTCGAATTCGAGAACAGCAGGGCCTGCTGCAACATCGCTGGAGGACATAGTGGGAACAGGCCGGTTGGTGGTTTGAAACCTTCTCCGTTCTTAGCGGCAGAACGGACAATTTAGTGTGGGTAAATGTTCATTCATTATGCATAAGAAGAAAATGAACAAGCGACTGAGCGGACGAGGCACATGGAAATGGGCCCTTGATGGAAAGCAAGATGTCTTGAACCCAACCCATGTGGAAGAGGCATGGCCACCGCCTGGAGCACCGATGAACGGAAGTTCATGCACCGGGCCTTAATGGCAGCAGAACGAGGCAGAGGGCGAGTGAGCCCTAATCCGCTGGTGGGGTGCGTCCTTGTCAAAGAAGGCCAAGTGATTGCCGAAGGCTGGCACGACCACCTTGGTGGTCTGCATGCCGAACAAATGGCGATTCACGACGCTGAAACAAATGGATTTTCACCAAACGGAGCCACAGCCTATGTGACTCTTGAACCATGCAACCATTTTGGCAGAACTCCACCTTGCACAGAAGCCCTGATGTGGGCTGGAATCAAAGAGGTCATCGTCGCCCACCCAGATCCCAACCCAACCGTGCGAGGAGCAGGGATTGAAGTGCTCGAAAAAGCCGGCATTCATGTCCGCCAAGGTTTGCTGGAGGATGAAGCAGGCGCTCAGATGCGTCCTTTCATGCATTGGTGTGAACATCGACGTCCAATGGTTACAGTCAAAGTTGCCGTTGACCGGAACGGCTCGGTTGATGACCGGTCCCAACACGCTGGTCGTTTCACCTCAGAAGGGTGCCTCGATGAAGTGCACCGGCTGCGCAATGAATGCGATGCTGTTCTGGTTGGAGCAGAGACCGTGGTGCGGGACAACCCCTCACTCACCGTTCGAAGGCTCGAAGCAAATCGGCAACCCCTTCGCATCGTCATCGACCCAAACGATCGCATTCCTAAAGACTCAATTTTGCTCAATGACGGCGAAGAAACGCTTCATGTGACGGAGACGTTTCGAGGCCTCACACCGTTGCTGAATCAGTTGGGAGACCGAGAAGTGCAAAGGTTGCTCGTTGAAGGTGGACCCACAACCATTCACGCTTTCCTTGAGGCAGGATTGGTCGATGAATTCTTTCTTGTTCTAAGCACAGTTGAACACGCTGAGCCAGTGGATGCAGGCATCAATGCAGAGCTTTTGAGCAACGCTGGCTTGCTTCGTTTTGATGACAAGAAATGGGGCGATGAAATCGTCCAACACTGGTCGCGCTGAGCAGAGAACGCATGACGCCTTCGCATTGGGTGCTGGTGGGCGATGCAGGATTCGAACCCGCGTCGTCGGGTTCGAAGCCCGACAGGATATCCAGGCTACCCTAATCGCCCGTATTCCACCCGAGTTGGCCCCCCTTCTTGAATAAGGCGGGTGGTTTCCATCGAACATGGGCCGCTCACTCCCCTGCATTCCAACAGGATGCTCGGCCTGTTGCCGTGAAACAACGATGCCATTGACAAAGGCTGAAGCGGCACTTCTCTCGAGGCGAACAGGTATGGCTACGGAAGCCTTCACTTGGAAAAATAACGGCGTCTTGACGCTCCTCAACGACGAGACCACCCGTGCTTGCGTGTTTTTGCTCACCGCCTCAGCCGACCTCAACGCAGAAGGCATGTGTTCAGTGTATGAGGTTCGGCCGCGTGGCTGCAGAACATACCCGAACGTGCTCAATGAACACGATGAGGCAATTTTGGATGAGGGGTGCCCTCATCGCTCCCAATTTCCGGAACCAAGTGAGGAAGATGCGATTACCTTGCTCAATCTCGAGGAACAATTGCTGCATGAAGTATGAGCCGGCTTAGGCTAGCATGCACATGTTCAACCCACTTTGCCTGAACACTCCACCCGGCCTTCAAAAGCGCCTGCTCAGTCTCCTTCCAAGTTCCATGAAGCAGGTTGATCGCTTCATCCTCGTTCAAGGGTGAATCTGGATGTTCACCCATTGGATGGATTGGCAGAATAAGCACCATTCCTGCGTCTGCGCTCGCGACGCGCGATGAACTTTCGAGCACTCGCTCAAGCAAGGACAGGGGGGCGAGAGAGCCCTGGGAATTCCTTCCATAAGGGGGGTCGAGAACAAATCCGACGATGGGAAGCATTGCGAAGGGAAGATGGTGTTCAAGAGCGGTTGCATCTCCATGCAGAACCAGTCCCTTGTGCTCTTTTTGACCTGATTCTTTGAGAGCCCACTCGAGGTTCTGCACCGTCCCGCTTACCATTGCTTCATCCAAATCTAAGCCGATTGCAGATCGGCCGGAGAGCGCTGCTTCAATGAGGAACCCACCCGTTCCTGTCATCACATCCAAGGTTGTTCCGCGAGCAACAGGGCCTGAAGCTAGGTTCACGGCTAGCCGAGCAAGGCGGGGATCGAGGCTAACGGGCTTGAAAAACGGACGTTCTGCAGCCTTTCTACCGGCTAAGCCATCAGACTCTTCGCCATACCCCACCATCCACCCACATGCGATTGTGTTCGAACTGGCATCGAGAACAACCCCAAAGCGGTTGTCAGGCTCTTCAAGATCAATAGCATAACCAAGATCATGAAACCGCCCACCAATTTTTTGAGCCAATTGACTTGGCCCGAGGCCTTCAATTCGTCCTTCATGGCGCCAAGCGCGTACGGCCACGCTGCCTTCACGTTCATGCAGGGCGATGTGCTCAGACACGCTTGTGACCAAAGCATCGAGCGATTGGTGTTGCTCCCAAGACCAAATCACCGCGTTGCACAAAATGGCTTGGCAGCCGCTTGAGATCGCAACGGCCTCAGCCAAGTGTTTGATGGATGCGTCACCTTTCAATTCGAGCAGTCTTCTGCCGCTCAGTGGGTTAGTTTCCATCTGGGGGAGCAACGCTGCAATTTCAGCGCGAGCCATTGCGGGATGCCATCCTCGCAAACACGCCACATGCCTCGCCATGCCAAGCGCTTGCGCCCGGACTTCTTGACGGGTTCGGATGCGAACAACCACATACTCGATGCCAATGTTGATTTCATGGGCTGCAACCTCCGTGACATCACTTCACCAGAGACCATCGATTTGACGAGCCTTGCTGGTAAACGAGTTGGCGTTGATGCGTTTTTGACCGCATTCCAATTTTTGACCACCATGCGCGACCGTTCACCGCAAGGAGACGGCGGCCCACTGCGTGCTGAAAATGGCAAAGTCGTTTCACACCTGATGGGGTTCCTTAATCGAACCACGACCATGCTTGCCGCTGGCATCAAACCTGTCTTCGTGTTTGACGGACAGGCTCCTGAACTGAAGGCGGATGAAATCGCTCAGAGAAAAGCCAGACGTTTGGATGCCGAACGAATTCACAAAGAGGCGCTGGCAGCAGGCGATTTTCCATTGGCTCAGAAAATGGCCCAGCGCATCATGCATTTCTCTCCTGAGATGGTGGCTGAGACCAAGCAATTGCTCGATTTACTCGGCGTTCCTTGGGTTGATGCCAAGGCAGAAGGCGAAGGCCAAGCAGCTGTGATGGCGGCAAAAGGTCAACTCGATGTTGTCGCCACACAAGATTGGGATGCCTTGCTGTATGGGACACCATTCTTGGTTCGAAACCTCATGAGCCACGGATCGAAGCGACACGGAAGGGTGGTACAAGCCCAGAAGATTATGCTCAACGATGTGCTTGAAGAAAACGAACTTACCCGTTCACAACTCATCGACCTTGCAATCATGATTGGTACAGACTTCCATCCTGGCATCAAAGGCATTGGTCCTAAAACTGGTATGAAACTCATCAAAACGCACGGTACGATTGAAGCGATATGTGCGGCAAAAGAAAAAGAAGTTCCAGAACGACTCGCCGAAATCCGCTCAATCTTCCACGATCATCCAGCGCATGATGTCGAGCCAACAACGCTGGAACCCGGCCAAGTGAACACTGAGGGTTTGATTCAGTTTTTGCAAGTCGAGCGCCAATTCAGTCAGCGACGAATGGACAACGCTTTCGATAAACTCAGGGAAGCGGGCTTGATTCGAGAAGGCGGTCAAACGTCCTTGTTCTCGTTTTGAGGCGTCATGAATCGGAGCGGGCTCGCTAATACATCCACGCCACGATGCTGGGTAAGAGCGCCTCGAGCAACACTTTGTGGGTCACTTAACGCTTCCAGCACCGTATTGACAGGAGCGCACGGAACCCCCTGCAACTTCGTTTCCAGTTCAGTTCGGCTCAATTTTGCAATCGCTTCACCAACGCACGCTTCAACCGATTCACGGTCCTCGACCCGACCTTTGTTCGCTTTCCATTCAGGGTGGCTCGATGCTGTTTCGAGTTGAAGTCGATCGACCACTGTGGCCCATTGGTCATCTGAACCAACGCCCAAGACAAACCATCCGTCCTTTGCCTCAAACGCCCGATAGGGCACGAGGTTTGGATGGGCTGAACCCATTGGCACGGGGTTTTCTCCGCTCGCCATGGCGTTGTGTGCCTGATTGACAAGAGCAGCAAGTGCGCAATCCCACAATGAGATGTCAATGTGCGTTGCTAAACCGGTTCTTTGCTTGTGGAAAAGAGCGGCAAGCATGGCGTTTGCAGCATTTAATCCTGTGATGACATCAATCCAAGCCACGCCTACTTTGACGGGTGCGCCACCTGCTTCTCCAGTGATGCTCATGATGCCTGAACGGGCTTGAAGTGCCACATCATACCCGGGCTCATCCCGACGAGGACCAGTGGCGCCATAGGCGGAAATTGAACACACGATGACATCCTCTGGAAGCGGGCCCAATAAGCGTTCAAGGGTTCCCGGCTTGAAGTTCTCAACCACCACATCCGCAGTTTCAATCATTGAACGAACAGAGGTAGCATCATGTTTGAGGTCAAAGGTGACGATGGTCTTGTTGCGGTTGCACGCAAGAAAGTAGGCAGCCACTTCGTTGCCGTCGAAACCAGTTGTGAACGGCGGACCCCATTTACGGGTGTCATCGCCCCACGGGGCCTCAATCTTGACAACTTCAGCGCCCAAATCTGCCAGCATCTGTGTCGCATAAGGACCCGCAAGAATTCTCGAAAGGTCGACGACCTTGATGCCCTGTAAAATTCCGCCCATGGTGGGGCGAAGTGTCCGAAAGGGTTGAACCTCACGCCCATAACCACCCCCTATGGTGCTGTTCAATCTCGATGACGACCGCACCTGGAAAGGTCTCCTCGTGTTGGGCCTGTTGCTCAACCTCATGGTCTGCTTCACAAGCGAATTGGGACTTGACACGCATGTCAAAATGGCAGTCGATGAAAATGGTGGTCTGCCGTGGGGCGATCTTCGCCCTGATTCTGCAGGGTTTAGCGATCCTACGGATGTGGGTGAACGCTCAGTGCTTCCCATTTACCAAGCATCTGAAGGCGTCATTAAGGCAACAGCATTGATGATTTTTGTTGGTTTGATTGCGTATGTCCATCGCACGGTAGGGCTTCGTTCCGCAGCTGTTTTGTCGCTTTCACCGGCGCTGATCTTTTCAATTGGGCGTGGCTATGAGGAAGTGCACATGGCCCTCGCTTTTGGGCTGGCGTTTGGACTCTTTACACAACTCTGGTCAAAACAACAACCGCTTGCTCAGAACCTTCTTGGCGGATTGCTCTTGATGTTCATTCCTTTTTCCAAAGGGATGGCAGAACCTTCGCATGTGCTTGGCGGAGCGGTTCTTTTGGGAACTTGTGGTATGCTTTGGCACATTGGCCAAACATCAGAACGTGAACGCCTTCAATGGCTCAAGCACCCACTTCGCGCAGCAACCGTCAGCACATCAGCGGTCTTTGCTTTCATTCTCGTGGTCGGCATCACGCGTTCTTCCCCTACGCTGGGAGTGATGGTTGACGAGCCCTTGCGCTATGCTTCGGCGGTGGCATTGGCAGTCCTCGATGTGGTGTTGATTTTCACTCTGTTTGGCATGGTGCTTTGGCCTCTTGTGCGACCAACCCTTCAACGGTTAGGGGCGGTTGAGGATGCTCAACTCTCAACCATGCTGGCGATGATCGCTGCTGCCATGACCGCGCTTGTGCTCTATGTGGCTGCCCTTTGGACCTATGAGTCTGTGTTGTGGGATGCGCCTTGGCCGGGCGTGGTGTTCACAATGGGGAACAATGGCCGGTACGTGACGTTGCTGTTTCTTCCTCTTGTTGTCTTCTTGAATCAGATGCACATGGCCCATGATGCACCGACCATCGATGCACCGGGTCTCCATGTCAGAGCGGTTGGCATGACGCTGCTCCTTTTGATTCCAATCAGTCTGCTCGCAGGCCTTCACGGGCAAACCATGTGGACGGACGAAGCTGCAGATGCAATGCCGATCGAACAGGATGAACACTTTCTCTTCGTTTCAGATGCGACCCTAGGCATGCATTGGCTGTACACCTTCTACGAACCACTGGATGCAGAAGCGAACAACATCACCGGTCATTGGCGATCGACGGACGTGAACTGGGTTGATGATCTGCAGCAGAATTTGCCTCAAGTGACGGTGATCGTGCTCTCGCCAGATGTAGGCAACGTTCCCACTGGGTGGGTTGTTGAATCAACTGGAGAAGCAGATCTTCTCAACGGAGGGGGCGAGTGGCGCGTGTTGACGCGCACTTGACCTCAAGCGTTCTTGTCAGCTTGGACCTTTGCGCGCACATCTTGTGCGGCGGCCTTTGCGGCTTGCATAGCCTTGCGGACACGGGTGCCAGCAGCGGCGTTACCCTTGTCGTGCTTGACAGCATCTCCAAGTGCAGCAGTTAAATCATCAATCATCGTTTGAACCATAGCCTCGACGGACATACCTCCCGCCCTGTCCAATCGGTCTTTATGTCTTATGCCGGATTTTCTTGAAAATGGCTCTCGAGAAACGATGGACAGCGAGCCGGAGGGGATTTTTCATGCGGAATTCCATACGGGCTTGGGTAAAAACGCGACGCGTTGAGAGCGAGGGGTTGAAAACCCCGAGGTTGGAGGGGGGCACAAGGAGGGGCATGAGATGCGCTTTGGTGTTCGAGGTACGTTGCCTGACCCAGACCCTGTTGCAACACAGGAATGGATCGATTCCATTTTGGCCGTACGCAACCAAATCGGCGAAGAAGAAGCCCGCCGTCTTTTGCTCTCAACGGTCGATGCTGCACGTGACGCAGGTGTCGAAATCGACGTCGTCAATACCCCTTACATGAACACCATTCACCCGGGCTCACAAGGTGCCTATCCAGGCGACATTGATCTCGAAACACGCCTTCACGGCATCATTCGTTGGAACGCAATGATGGTTGTCACACGCGGCAACAAATACTTCGATGGCATTGGCGGTCACATCTCCACCTATGCTTCAGCCTCGCACGCCTGGGAAATAGGTTTCAATCACTTCTTCCGCGGCAAAGACGGTGCAGGGCAAGGTGACCACCTGTACTGGCAAGGCCACGCTTCCCCGGGGATTTACGCACGAGCATGGCTCGAAGGGCGCTTGACGCACGAGCAAATGGAAGCCTTCCGCCAAGAAACAGGCGGCAACGGCCTTTCCTCCTACCCTCACCCTCGCTTGATGCCTGACTTCTGGGAATTCCCAACCGTGAGCATGGGCCTTGGAGCGATGACGGCGATTCATCAGGCTCGCTTCAACCGCTACCTCGAGGACCGTGGGCTTGTTTCAACGGCCAACTCCCGTGTATGGTACACCATGGGCGATGGCGAATCAGATGAACCAGAATCGCTTTCCCAACTTTCTCTTGCCGGCCGCGAAGGTCTTGACAACATCGTGATGACGATGAACTGCAACTTGCAGCGCCTTGACGGACCCGTCCGTGGCAACTCCAAGATTGTTCAAGAACTCGAAGGCCGCTTCCGTGGTGCGGGCTGGAACGTCATCAAGGTGCTGTGGGGCAGCAGTTGGGACGATTTGTTCGCCCGAGACACCCAAGGCTTGCTCGCCGCCCGCCTCGATTCGCTCGTTGATGGCGACGAACAGCGCATCATGACTGCAGACGGAGAAATCATCCGTAAGGAACTGTTCAACTCAGAAGGGCTTTCTGGTCTTGTCGCCCATTTGAGCGATGATGAACTCGTCGACTTGTGTGCAGATGTCGGGGGCCACGATTTCCTCAAACTTCACGCAGCCTACGCTCAAGCAACCGCTCACAAGGGCCAGCCAACCGTTGTGCTGATGCGGACCATCAAGGGGTATGGGCTCGGTCCTGCTTTCGCTGGTCGCAACACCACACATCAGAAGAAAAAGGCCGACATGGAAAGCATGCAGTACATGAGAGACGATCTTGGCTTGCCGTTTTCTGATGAAGATTTGGAAGCCTACCCTTACGTCATGCCCGAAGACGTTCCAGAACTCGTAGCCTATGCAAAAGAGCGCAGGGCAGCAATGGATGGATTCATGCCAACGCGAACGGTGCCAAAGTTCGACTTGACCTTGCCAGGTGAAGCCACCTATGGCGAGTTTGACGAAGGCACCAAAGGAAAAATGCAGGTCTCAACGACGATGGCCTTTGTCCGTATTCTACGCGCTCTGATGAAGGACAAGGACTTCGGCGAACGCATCGTCCCCATCATTCCAGACGAAGCGCGAACCTTCGGTATGGATCCCTTGTTCGCCGAATTCGGAATCTATCACCCCGAAGGCCAGTTGTACAAACCCGTCGACCACAAGGTGCTGATGAAGTACAAGGAATCAGCCAAGGGCCAACTCTTGGAAGAAGGCATCAATGAAGCAGGTGCAACTTCGACGTTCATCGCTTCAGCAACTTCCTTTTCCACCCACCACTATCCGACCGTACCGTTCTACACCTTCTACTCGATGTTTGGATTCCAACGCGTGGCTGACCTCATTTGGTCGGCAGCTGATCAGCGGGCTCGTGGATTCCTGATGGGCGCCACCTCCGGACGCACCACGCTCAACGGTGAAGGCCTCCAACACCAAGACGGTCATTCTTTGCTGATGGCCCACACCAACCCTGCTGTCCGAGCGTGGGACCCAGCGTTCGCTTACGAACTTGCAACGATCATTCGACACGGCATCGATGAGATGTACGGCCAAGACATGGACGTCATCCACTACATCGCCGTCTACAATGAAAACTACCCGATGCCACCAAAGCCAGAAGGCGTCGATGACGGCATCATTCGCGGCATGTACCTGCTTCGAGGTGCTCCAAAGGGCGACGGACCAATCGTTCGACTGATTGGGTCGGGTCCAATCATGGTCCAGGTGCTTGACGCGGTTGAGAAACTCGAAGCCTATGGTGTTCGTGCAGAAATTTACTCGGCCACCTCCTATGGTGAAATGCGTCGAGAAGGATTGGCCTGCGATCGACACAACCGCCTTCACCCTACTGAAGAGGCAAAGAAGCCCTGGGTTGAGCAACTGCTTGGTAAGGCCACTGTTCCAGTTATTGCCGTTTCAGACAACATGGCGGCTGTGCCCGACATGATCCGGCAGTGGGTGCCCGGTCACTTCACCGTGCTCGGCACCGATGGCTTTGGCCGCTCTGACACCCGTGAAGCGCTTCGCCGATTCTTCGAAATTGACGGTGCTGCAGTTGCCCTTGCTGCGCTTTCCGCCCTTGTTCGAGATGGTTCAATTGATGCCGCGGTTTACGCCAAGGCGCAAGAAGCGTTCGGGGTTTCAACCGAGCGTGACGACATCACTGAACTGTGATGTTGCCAAAAGTGATGTTTTGAAAGCACATTTGCGGCTCTTTACTAAATCGGAAGAGAGCAACTTTTCACGATTCTGCGGTTGATTTTCTATGGATAAAGACGCACTCTGGGTCCTGGCATCGGTCCACCTCCTGCCGGTTGTGAAGGTGGGCCCGGTGGCCAACTCGAAGACGTTCAACAGCTGACGCCCGCTATGGCGTTGTCAAACGCATGGCTTTGGATTGGCCTGTTGGCCCTTGTTGCTGCGCGAATGCGCCTCAAAAAGGCTTGAGCCGCTTGATTGCGACTTCACTCTGTACCAATGAGTTGGTAATCATCAGAGAGTGGGGTTGCACCGGTCTCCATGGAGATGATTTGGCCGTCTTTGAATCGCATGAAGGACATGACGGCTTCAGAGTCGGAGTCGTTTGCGAAGTGAACAATTGAGTGGGCCACGCCGACTTCATCGTTTTCAAACAGGATTCGGTTGTGTTCTGAGGTAGGGGTGTTGTCGCCACCAGCGAAGCCAAGAATATCGGACTTGCCCATGGTGATTCCACCGACGTGTGGGTTGAACACGCAATCGTCGTGAATGATCTTTGCGAGTGTGTCGACGTCTCCGTTATCCCAGGCTTCGTTGTATGCTTCAATGATAGACATGAAGTTTGCTTGCAGAACCCTTTCTTAAACCCCTCGCCGGTGCGCGGTTTCAAAAATTCTTCATTCCTCTTCAGACCATAATCGCCGCATAACCCGGCCAGTTTTCTGGCCAGCTTCCATCGGGTCCATATCGTGTACGACAATGAGGTGCCTGACCAATTCGGGCTGAGCAATCATTTCTTTGCAGGTAGGGCATTGCAGCATTCTCGCCTTTTTGTAACCCATGAACTCCATGCGCCCTTGCTTGGTTGACAAGCGTCGTCCAGTCCGCAGTAGGACGGAAACAAACACCATGACAAACACGACGATGAAGCACCCAAAGCCCATGAACACTCCAGATGGAGGCGGGTTCTGAGCCAGCGCAATGTCTTGGATGACCCTTCCTTGCGATGAGTTTTCATGCTGTGAAATGTCGATGAAATGGGGGAAAGTTTCACCCCTCAATGTCAGCAGAATCTCAAGACCGTCTTCTTCAGCCTCAGCCTCAATGACGATGGTAAAACCGCCATAGGCGTTGGTGATGGTGTTGGTGCCTTGATACTGATAGCAGTCAAATTCTCCCTCACCACAGGTGATTGAGACATAGTCAAGCGTGAC
>Ga0209603_1000350_pt1 | contig 57804 bp, 53 predicted proteins | sample COGITO_mtgs_1206_FD_184812 | JGI IMG/M metagenome (GOLD analysis project Ga0209603, IMG submission 184812) | Pelagic marine microbial communities from North Sea - COGITO_mtgs_120607 (SPAdes) (version 2) | ecosystem: Environmental > Aquatic > Marine > Epipelagic ...
ACGCTCGATTTAAGATAATGAAAAATCAGCACTATTCTTATGTTCTCTTGCTCAACCTTGGAATGCTATGCATTAGCACCTCTGGACCTTTAGGGCGTTTTATTCCGCTTCCGCCTCCTCTTATTATTTGGTCAAGGGCCTTGGTCGCCTTTCTTGTTTTGGGCGCCTATTGTTTGTGGAAAAAAGAGAATATCCAAAAAGAATTTGTGAAGAATAGCACTACCTTAATTTTAAGTGGAACCTTGCTCACTGTCCATTGGGTTACTTATTTTTTTGCCTTACAATTGAGTGGTGTCGCCACTGGAATGCTGTCTATGTTTACTTTTCCAATCATCACCGTTTTCCTAGAACCCTTGTTTTTCAAAACAAAACTTCATCCTATTCATTTACTTTTTGGTGTCCTAATCTTAATTGGAATTTACATGCTCGTTCCTTCATTTGACTTCGAGTCTGAACAATCCAAAGGACTCCTGATTGGTTTATGCTCTGCCTTGACTTATGCCCTTCGGAATTTAATCCTTAAGAAACGTATTCAAAACGTCAATGGCTCTTTACTTATGTTTTATCAAATGGGTATTACCATTATTCTTCTTTTTCCGGTATTCCTGGTGTATCCATTGGATACCTATACCGCACAAATTCCATACTTATTATTTCTGGGAATAGTAACTACTGCCATTGGTCATACTCTATTTTTAAATAGTCTTACTTATTTTACTGTAGCTACCGCAAGTATAATGAACAGCATTCAGCCTATATTTGGAATCCTCCTTGCTTTTCTATTTCTAAAAGAAATACCTCCTTCCAGTAGCCTTATTGGAGGTGGAATTATTTTAATCACTGTGGTTATAGAAAGTTTGCGATCCCGTAAGGTTTAAAAAAACAAACTACTTATCTTTAAATAAAAAAAGAATGTCTCTACTGCTACAAAATGTTTCCAAAAGCTATGGCTCTGTCAAAGCATTAAAAGACATATCTTTAAGCTTAAAAAAAGGAGAGGTCGTAGGATTATTAGGGCCCAATGGTGCAGGAAAATCTTCTCTTATGAAAATCCTTACTGGCTATTACAAAGAATGGGAAGGGCAGATATCATTTGACACTTTAGACTTAAAAGGTGATTTACAAAGCATTCAAAAACAAGTGGGCTATTTACCCGAAAACAATCCTTTGTATAATGAAATGTATGTGATTGAGTATTTGAAATATGTAGGAGGTTTACACAAACTAAAGAATCCTCCCTTTAAAGAAATCCTTGAAAAAACTGGGCTTGTAGAACATCAAAGCCATAAAATTCAAACCCTATCCAAAGGATATCGTCAACGAGTAGGCTTGGCAGCAGCCTTGATTCACGATCCACAATTACTCATTTTGGACGAACCTACAACAGGATTAGATCCCAATCAATTGGTCGCCATACGGAAATTAATTAGGGAACTAGGAAAAGATAAAACGGTATTACTTTCCACTCATATATTACAAGAAGTAGATGCGCTTTGTGATCGCGTGATCATTATCAACAAAGGAGAAATTGTTTTAGATCAAGCTTTAGAAGCAATACGAAATAAACAAGAACAAATCATTGAGGTAAGTTTTGATTACCGTATTGAACTAGTCGCTTTAGAAAAACTTCCCAATGTCAAAAAAGTAATCAATACCCATGATTTCGATTATGAACTCCAAATCAATAGCACTCAAGACATGCGGCCTGCTGTCTTTGACTTTGCTCACGACAATGGCTTGAAAATTCATAATCTTCAACTGAAAAACGAAAGTCTAGAACAGTTGTTTAAGAAATTGACCAGCGCGTAAACATTATTAGTGCCCTTCAAAAATCTGAGATGAAACGTTCGTAAAATAAACTTAAATACATTCGATTCTCAAGCATTAAATTTCTTTAAAAACCCAAAAAACAAATCTTAAAAGGACCTAGCCAACTACTTTAAAAATAATCAGAGCATAAATGACAAAGCGTAAATACCGAAAAAGGGACCACATCAAATAGTGCTTAAAGTCCTATTTAATAAGGCCAGAGGCAAGGCTTACAATTGAATGTGGTATTGGACTAGTTGCACCTAAAAACACAAAAAGACCTCCCCATTTTTTTAAATTAAGGATATGCTTTGCAATTTTATTTTCAATGTAATTTTTTATGCTAGGGATTAAAAACAATCGGTTTCCAAATAAGTAGGAAATAATTCCGCCCAAGTAGGAAATCGAAGCCAGTATAAACAAAAACAACCAAGGACTGTTTGACTTTGATGCCCATGCAATAAAAGCTTCTGGTGGTATTATCCCTAAAATAGTTTCAGAAACTAAAAAAAAGAAGAAGATAAATTCTGGAGAATAATTGGCTATAAAATGATTAAGCAAAGAATTAAAATCCAGCACAAAGAGCTCTAAACCTAATAGTAAAAGAACAAAAATGATTATGGCTGTACCTCCTTTATAAGCAGTATTCTTTATAAAAGAATAAAACTTTGTAATTTGATAATAGCGATTGAGTAAAGTCAATCGTTTGGTAACACTAAAATTAGATTTTGAATTATTTTTGATTTCTAGAGGCTTTGAACATTAAAAAAACAGCTTTGGTAAAATCCATTAATTGGGGTACATTATTATAAGCAATTAGATGTTTATTTAAATTAAAAACTATTGAAAAACCTTGTGAATACAATATGTTTCAATCGATTTTCCAAAATTTAAAAACGATTTCAAAGCTAACAAATTTTTCATATTATCGTTTAATAAATTGATAGATTTAAACAAGGTTTTTGAGACAAAAAAGAGGGTTTAAAACACGCTCTCTGCAATTTGCCTAATGTTGTCTGATTTTCCCATGGAGTAATAATGTAAAAAGGGAACCTCGGCTGCCATCAATTCTTTACTTTGTTGAATACACCACTCCACACCCACCTGACGTACCGCTTTATTGTCTTTACATTTAATCACATCTTTGATCAAAGCTTCGGGAAGATCCACATGAAAACGGTGGGGAATCATATTGAGTTGTTTAAGGGTAGAAAGGGGCTTCAATCCTGGAATAATTGGTACAGTAATGCCCTCGGCTCTGGCTTTAGCTACAAAGTCAAGAAATTTTTGATTATCAAAAAACATTTGAGTTACGATATAGTCGGCTCCTCCATTAATTTTTTTCTTCAAAAAGTGTAAATCACTTTCAAGGCTGGGTGCTTCCATATGTTTTTCAGGATAGCCCGATACTCCAATACAAAAGTGGGTCGCATGAGAATTTAACAATTCCTCATCCAAATATTTTCCTTGGTTTAGCTCTGCAATCTGCTGTACCAATTCATTAGCATAAGTGTGGCCATCTTTAGTGGGCTTAAAATAGGTTTCTGATTTTACCGAATCCCCTCGTAATGCCACTACATTATCAATCTCGAGATAATCCAAATCCACCAAAAAGTTCTCAGTATCTTCTTTAGAAAATCCACCGCACAAAATATGCGGAATAGCATCCACCTTATACTTACTTTGTATTGCGGCACAGATCCCCACAGTTCCAGGACGTTTTTTAATTACCTTGAGCTCCAGCAAACCGTTTCCTCTGTCCTTATACACATGTTCTTCTCTGTGATAGGTTACATCTATAAAGGGAGGCTTAAACTCCATCAAATCATCGATAGAATTAAATAAAGCATTGATATGCTGCCCTTTTAAAGGTGGGAGTATTTCAAAGGTAAACTGGGTTTTTCCCTTGGCTTTAGCGATATGTTCTGTTACTTTCATCTAGTCTTCAATTAAATTAGGATTCAACCATTTTCGTGCTTCATCCAATGAAATTTTTCTTCTTTTGCTATAGGACAGCAATTGATCTTCTTTGATTTTTCCAAGCCCAAAATAGCGTGCATCAGGGTGCGCAAAATAGTAGCCTGAAACTGCAGCTGCTGGCCACATAGCTAAACTTTCCGTAAGCTGTACTCCAATTTCTTCTTCTACTTTTAAAAGTTCCCAAAGAGTCTTCTTCTCCAAATGATCCGGACAAGCGGGATAACCAGGCGCTGGGCGAATCCCCTTATAGCTTTCTTTTATTAACTCTTCATTTGTCAATTTTTCGTCAGAAGCATACCCCCAATATTCTTTTCGCACTTTCAAGTGCAAGTATTCGGCAAAAGCTTCTGCCAAGCGATCTGCCAGGGCTTTGATCATGATGGAGTTGTAATCATCATTTTCTTCTTCAAAAGCTTTTGCTCTCTCGGCGGTTCCAAAACCTGTACACACACAAAAGGCTCCTATATAATCTGCTACCCCAGTAGTCTTAGGCGCAATGAAATCAGATAAAGCAATATTAGGCTGGTCTTTTGTTTTTTTCAATTGTTGTCTTAAGGTGAGCCAGGTTGCTTGAACCGATTCTCGATCTTCATTTGCATAGACCTCAACATCATCACCATGGGAATTGGCAGGAAAAATTCCAAAACGTGCTTTTGCAGTCAACCATTTTTCCTCCACCAGTTGAGACAGCATGTTTTTTGCATCAGCAAACAAGCTTTGTGCTTGCTCTCCTACTACATTATCGGTTAAAATATCTGGGTATTTTCCGTGTAAATCCCAAGAACGAAAAAAAGGAGACCAATCAATAAAAGGTACTAATTCCTCCAGAGGAAAATTGTTTAAAGTGATCCCTCCCTGAACTTTGGGCTTAGTGGGAGTAAATTGATTCCAATCCAACGAAAGAGCATTCTGCTGAGCTAGCTCGTATACTAAATAGGTTTTAGAAGAAGTTCGTTCTAAAAATTTTTCTTTGAACACTTCATATTCTTCTCTTATTTTCAATATGTAAGGTTCCTTTTTGTCTTTTTGTAATAAATTACTAACTACTGCAACTGCTCTAGAGGCATCGTTAACGTGAATGACTGGCCCTTGAGATACAGGTGCTATTTTCACTGCTGTATGTGCTTTGGAAGTTGTTGCACCCCCAATTAAAACTGGAATTTTTATATTCTGACGATCCAACTCTTTTGCCAAATACACCATTTCGTCCAATGAAGGGGTAATTAATCCTGAAAGACCAATAATGTCGACTTGTTCCTCAACAGCCCGCTGGATGATTACCTCTGGAGGAACCATCACTCCTAAATCTATAATCTCATAATTGTTGCATGCCAGTACTACGCTCACTATGTTTTTCCCTATATCGTGAACATCTCCTTTTACTGTGGCCATCAATACCTTTCCAGCAAATTGAGCTCCCTCGTTTTTCTCTGCTTCAATAAAGGGCTGTAAGTAGGCCACCGCTTTTTTCATCACTCGAGCCGATTTAACCACTTGAGGTAAAAACATTTTTCCAGCACCAAATAAATCTCCTACAACATTCATTCCGTCCATCAAAGGTCCTTCGATCACTTCAATAGGTCGGTTGGCTTCTTTTCTTGCTTCTTCTGTATCTTCTTCTATAAAAGCGTCAATTCCTTTTATTAAAGCATGAGTGATTCTACTTTTTAAATCTTCCTCACGCCATGCATCGTCTTCTTTTTTTCCTTCCTTTTTTACGGAAACTACATTTTCAGCATATTCCAATAAACGTTCCGTGGCGTCTTCTCTTCGGTCGAGTAAAACATCCTCTACGTGCTCCATCAATTCTTTAGGCACCTCGTCATACACTTCCAACATAGAAGGGTTAACGATACCCATATTCATTCCATGTTGAATTGCGTGGTACAAAAAGGAAGCATGCATCGCTTCACGAACTGTGTTATTTCCTCTAAATGAAAAAGAAACGTTACTCACTCCCCCACTTACGCTTGCGTGGGGTAAATTTTCTCGTATCCATTTTGTAGCATTAAAAAAGTCAAGTGCATTTTTACGATGCTCTTCCATTCCTGTTGCAACAGGAAAAATATTGGGGTCAAAAATGATATCTTCTGGTGCAAAGTTTACTTTTTCTACTAGCACATCATAAGAGCGTTCACAAATTTCAATGCGCCGTTCTAAGGAATCGGCTTGACCGTCTTCGTCAAAAGCCATTACAATCACAGCAGCACCATATTTTTTTATGGTCTTGGCTTGAGCTACAAAATTGGCTTCTCCTTCTTTTAAACTAATGGAGTTGACAACACTTTTGCCTTGTGCAACTTTGAGTCCTGCTTCAATTATCTCCCATTTGGAACTATCAATCATTACTGGAATACGGGCAATATCTGGCTCTGCTGCCATTAAATTCAAAAAGTTAGTCATCGCTCCTACCCCATCAATCATTCCCTCATCCATATTGACGTCGATGATCTGAGCTCCTCCCAATACTTGTTCACGAGCCACTTCAATAGCCTCGTTATATTTTTTATTCTCTATTAATCGTAAAAACTTTCTTGAACCCGTAACATTTGTACGTTCACCAATATTGACAAAATTTGTAGTTTCTGAAATCACCAAAGGTTCCAAACCAGATAACAATAAAGGTTTCCGTTCTTGTTTAGACATTGGACAACTGTTTAGGATTTCTAGGTGTGTACTTTTTAGCCACTTCTGCAATTAATCTAATGTGATCGGGGGTAGTACCGCAACACCCGCCGATAATGTTCACAGCATTTTGTTTGAGGTAGTCTTCAATCAAAGTCTGCATTTCTTCGGGAGACTGGTCATAAGCACCAAAGGCATTGGGCAAACCCGCATTGGGGTGAGCAGAAACGAATAGATCACTCTGGTTCGCTAATCGTTTTACATAAGGCAGTAATTGATCTGCTCCCAAGGCACAATTAAATCCAATACTCAAAATAGGAATATGACTCATCGAAATCCGAAAGGCCTCCACGGTTTGTCCAGAAAGTGTCCTTCCACTGGCATCTGTAATGGTCCCACTCACCATTACGGGAATATCAATTTGACGCTCTTCTTTTATTTCATTGATTGCATATAGTGCAGCTTTAGCATTTAAAGTATCAAAAATAGTTTCCACTAAAAGCAAGTCAGCACCACCATCTACAAGTCCATTAATTTGCTCGCGATAGGAAGTAACCAGTGCATCAAAAGTAATAGCACGGTACCCAGGATCATTTACATCTGGAGACATACTGGCAGTCTTATTTGTAGGGCCTATAGAACCTGCCACATATCGTGCTTGATCTGGTGTTTTTTCTAAATATTCCTGACTGACTTCTTTGGCTATTTTAGCACTTTCATAATTCAACTCATAGGCAAGGGTTTCCATTTCATAGTCTGCCATTCCCACAGAGGTTGAGGAAAAAGTATTGGTTTCTACAATATCGGCTCCGGCATCAAAATAATCTCTATGAATTCTTTTGATAATTTCGGGTCGGGTAATTGAAAGGAGATCATTATTTCCCTTTAAAATAGCAGGATGATCCATAAAACGTTCCCCTCGGAAATCAGCTTCCTCTAGGTTGTGGTTTTGAATCATGGTGCCCATAGCACCATCTAAAACTAAAATTCGTTTTTCTAAATCTTTTTCTATAATCATACTATCTTGCTTAATGCATTTTTTAGGTCATTCCAAATATCTTCATGATGTTCTAGCCCCACAGAAAGACGAATCATTCCATCGGTTATTCCCACTGCCAAGCGGTCTTCTTCAGATAGTTTACTATGTGTGGTTGAAGCGGGATGGGTAATAATTGTTCGAGAATCTCCTAAATTAGAAGACAGCGAACACAATTCAATTGCATTGATAAAATTTCGTCCTGCGTCTATCCCTCCTTTTAGTTCGAAGGCAATAATATTTCCTCCTTTCAACATTTGTTTTTTAGCTAAAGCATATTGGGGATGAGATTTTAAAAAGGGGTGTTTTACCCAATTTATTTCTTGACTCGCTTCTAGCTTTTCTGCAATAACATGAGCATTCTTACAATGACGATCAATTCTTACGGCCAGTGTCTCCAAACTTTTAGACAATATCCAGGCATTAAATGGAGAAAGTGATGCTCCAGTATTTCTCGCAAAAAGAAATAACTCTCTAACAAGTTGCTTACTCCCTACTGTAATTCCTCCTAACACTCGCCCTTGTCCATCCATCAATTTTGTTGCAGAATGAATGACTAAATCGGCTCCGTATTGAATGGGTTGCTGCAAGTAAGGTGTTGCAAAACAATTATCTACAATGAAAAGTAATTTATGTTGTTTTGCAATTTTACCTATTGCCTCTAAATCCAGTATGTCTACTCCGGGATTAGTAGGAGATTCGACATAGATACATTTTGTATTAGGTTTAATCAGTCCTTCAATAAGGGAAAGATCATCAGAAGGAAAATAGCTCGTAGTAATTTGCCACTTGGGCAAATACTTAGTAAACAATGTATGAGTTGATCCAAACAAAGCACGTGCAGAAATAATATGGTCTCCTGCGTTTAAAAATGTAGCAAAGGTTGCAAACACAGCCCCCATTCCGGTTGCAAAAGCAACTCCTGCCTCTGCGCCTTCCATTTGTGCAACTTTATCAACAAATTCTGTAGTGTTCGGATTTGTAAAACGGCTATATATATTTCGTTCTTTTTCTTCAGCAAAAGAAGCACGCATATCTTCAGCATCTTCGAAAACAAAACTTGAGGTTAAGTGAAGTGGAGTGGAATGTTCCAAATTTTGAGAACGTTCCATTTGATTTCGAATGGCATTGGTTTCAAATTTTTTGCTCATATAGCGATACCATTTAAAATTATGTGGTGATTGATTTTAGCGGTAGGTTCTAAAGTTTTGGAAACAGAACAATATTTTTCAAAAGATAATTGTGCGGCACGTTTTGCTTTTTCTGCTGAAAAATCTCCTTCCAAATGAATTGTAATATCAATTTGATAAAACAAGGCTGGCACAGCCCCTTCATATCGCAAGCCTTCCACGTCCATTTTTAAAGAAGTTGGATTTATTTTTTGCTTATTTAAAATAGCAACGATATCTATACTACTACAGCCCGCTACTCCCATTAATAATAACTCCATAGGACTTATCCCTTGAACTTCTCCTGTTGTTTTAGATTTATTATCTAATAAAACATGATGTCCATTTGAATTTGTTGTCCTAAAAAGATAATCTTCATTCACACGTTCTAAGGCTATTTTCATTTTTTAATTTTTAGAGTTAAAAATTGGATCTAATATTTGTATAACAGCATCATTCTCTATTAAAAAAGCATCATGTCCATGAATGGAACTCAACTCATGATAAAACACGTTTTCGTTTATTGACTTTGCTAACTGCAGCGTTCTCTGGTCTTCGGCTGCAGTAAAAAACAAGTCACTATCAATAGCTATTAAATGGATTTCAGCTGTGATTTCTTGTACAATTTCGTCTATTTTTTTTCCTTCTCGTTCAATATTGACCGTACTTAAAAGATGGTTCATCATCACATAAGCCTCAAGGCTAAATCGTTGTGCTAATTTGTTACCATGATGCAGTAACCAACTCTCTATATTATAAATTCCTTGCTCTTCATTTTTAGTTCTTCCAAAACGAAAGTCGAAGGACTGTGGTGTTCTGTAAGTAAGCATGGCATGAATTCGAGCATCTTCTAGTGGATTTTTAGAATTTTCTAGGATACGCTTTTGAAGGAATGTATTGGCAATAATCCAATCGTTCGCTTTCCAATCTGCAGCAATAGGAATTAGGTATTCTGCAAAGTCAGGAGCCAATGCTGCCATTTCCCACGCAATTCCACCTCCAATTGACCCACCAATTAATGCAAATAAATGTGGAACTCCCAAAAGTTTTAAGCCCTCTAAAAAAAGAGCTGCAATATCCCCTGTATGAAAATCCTCTGGTCTTGAAAATATTTGCTCCAACATCCCGTTTCCAGGAATATTAAAAGCAAGTACTGTATACCGATTAGTGTCAATAGTTTGTCCATCTCCAATGATTTCATTCCACCATCCTTGATCTCCACAGACAATCGAATCGCCTGTCAAGGAATGATTGACCAACACGACTGGTGCTGTTCCTATAGCTTGTCCAAACCGGTGATAATGTAGTTTAATCAGGTCATAAGAAGCACCAGTATGGGTCTTATAATTTGAAATCGAAAGAGTTTGTACTTCCACTTACCGATGCTTATAGTTGTGCAAAAGCTGCTTCTAGATCTTCGATTAAATCTTTAACATCTTCCAAACCTACAGACAATCGAATGAGGTCTTGTGTTACTCCCGTTGTTTTCTGAGTTGCTTCATCCAATTGTTGATGAGTTGTACTTGCAGGGTGTATAATCAAAGATTTTGTGTCTCCAATATTGGCTAAAAGTGCAAATAGTTTTGTGTGATCTGCCACTTTTTTTCCTCCTTCAAAACCAGATTTTAATCCAAAGGTTATGATTCCACTTTGTCCTTTAGGCAGGTATTTCTGTGCAAGAGTATTGTATTTGGACGTTTTTAATCCAGGGTAATTTACCCATGCTACTTCGTCTCTAGTTGAAAGCCAAGCAGAAAGTTTTAGTGCATTTTCTGAATGTTTCTTCATTCGGATATCTAAAGTTTCAATTCCTTGAATAGTTTGAAAACTATTAAAAGGACTTGGTGCACTTCCTAAATCACGAAGTCCTTCAATTCGAACTTTAGCAATAAAAGCAATTGCTCCTAGAGCTTCGTGATAATTTAATCCATGATAACTTGGATTGGGTTCTGTAAATTCTGGAAACAATCCATTGCCCCAGTCAAAAGTTCCTCCATCAATAATAATCCCCCCTAAAGAAGTTCCATTTCCAGTCAAATATTTAGTCAGGGAATGGATCACTATATTGGCACCATGTTCAATAGGATTCAATAATGCGGGAGAAGCCACTGTATTGTCTACAATAAACGGAACTTTAGCTGTTTTTGCGTGATCTGAAATCGCTTTCAAATCTAATACATCCAATTTTGGATTCCCTAAAGACTCCGCAAAGAAGGCACGTGTATTGGGCTGAACAGCTTTTGAGAATTCCTCTGGAGCATCGGGATCTACAAAAGTGGTTGTAATTCCAAAACGAGGAAGTGTATTGGCTAGTAAATTATAGGTTCCTCCATATAAACTGTTAGAGGCTACAATATGATCTCCTGTTTTTAAAATCACCATTAAAGTGGTTGCGATAGCAGCAGTTCCAGAAGCAGTAGCTACTGCTGCCACACCGCCTTCTAGAGCGGCTAAACGCTGTTCTAAAACATCATTGGTTGGATTGTTTAGTCGTGTGTAAATATATCCAGGCTCTGCAAGAGAAAATAGATTTGCTGCATGGTCTGAATCTTTGAACACATAAGATGTTGTTTGATAAATAGGAACAGCTTGTGATCCTTGTGTATTATTGGCATCATGTCCTGCATGTAATGCCTTGGTTGCTAATGAAGTACTCATAGTTGAAAGGTTTTTTTAATCGTTTCTAAATAATCTAATTTTTCCCAGGTGAAAAGCTCTACTTCCTTCGATACTTTTCCGTTGTAAGGGGACTCAAACGTTTTTGTTATAGTAAGAGGCTGGCGCCCCATGTGTCCGTAAGAAGCGGTTTCCAAATACATCGGATTTCTTAGCTTCAAACGTTGTTCTATAGCATATGGACGCATATCAAAAAGGGTTGCTGCTTTTTCTGCAATTTCGGAGTCACTTAGGGAAACATTGGAGGTTCCAAACGTTTTAATATTGATTGAAGTAGGTTCTACTACTCCAATGGCATAACTCAGTTGTACTAAAATTTCATCGGCTACTCCTGCAGCAACAAGGTTTTTTGCCATATGACGGGCTGCATAAGCTGCACTTCGATCTACTTTACTTGGATCTTTTCCGCTAAAGGCTCCTCCACCATGACCGCCTTTTCCGCCATAAGTGTCCACAATAATTTTGCGTCCAGTTAAACCGGTATCACCGTGTGGTCCGCCAATTACAAACTTTCCTGTTGGATTTACGTGATAGGTAATATCCTCTCCAAAAAGATTTTGAATCTCTTGAGGTAAGTTTTTCTTAACTCTTGGAATTAAAATCGAAATAACATCTGCTTTGATTTTTTCTAACATCGCCACTTCATCAGCATCAAAATCATCGTGCTGGGTAGACACAACTATGGTGTCAATACTTAAAGGCTTATTGTTTTCATCATACTCAATGGTAACTTGAGATTTTGCGTCAGGACGTAAATAAGTGATTTCGTTATTTTCTCTTCTTAACACAGCATGTTCAATTAAAATTTTATGTGAAAGATCAAGTGCTAGCGGGGAATAAGACTCCGTCTCTACCGTAGCATAACCAAACATAATTCCTTGATCTCCTGCTCCTTGAGCTTCTTTATCTTCTCGATCTACTCCACGATTAATATCTTGGGACTGTTCATGTATGAGTGAAATTACCCCACAAGAATCTCCACTAAACTGATATTCTCCCTTGGTATATCCTATGGCATTTATTGTTTCTCGTGCAATGGACTGTAAATCAAGATAGGTTGCACTTTTGACTTCTCCTGCTAAAATCACTTGCCCTGTAGTCACTAGCGTTTCACAAGCAACCTTACTTTCAGGGTCAAAAGCTAAAAAATTATCGAGTAAAGCATCGCTAATTTGATCAGCGATTTTGTCTGGGTGACCTTCACTTACAGATTCTGAGGTAAAAAAATATGACATTTATTTATTGCTTTATAGGAAGGATTTAAACAGTTGTTTAAAAAAAGCAACTCTGGTTTAGCATTTTTTTTTCGAGGTGTGCAATCAGTCAAATCCTTCCTCGTTTAACATTACAAATGTACACATTTTTTTAAGCGAAGAAACTTTTTTATAAAAAAATAGCTGTTTTTTAATCTAAGTAGCATTTTTTTCTTTTCAAAAAAGCCCCTACTTTGCAATACAATAAATAAACACAAAAGACTATGCACATTGCTATTGCCGGAAATATTGGCGCTGGAAAAACAAGCTTAACAGAACTATTAGCAAAACACTATCATTGGGAAGCCCATTTTGAGGATGTCATTGACAACCCTTATTTAGATGATTTCTATAATCATATGGAACGTTGGTCTTTTAATCTTCAAATCTACTTTTTAAAGAGTCGATTTGAACAGCTTCTTTCTTTCAGAGAAAGCAAAAAAACAATCATTCAGGATCGCACCATATACGAAGACGCACATATCTTTGCTCCCAACCTCAACGCTATGGGGCTTATGAATCAGAGAGATTTCAATAACTATCAGGGTATCTTTAGTTTAATGGAATCCCTTATAAAAGGACCTGATCTGTTGATTTATTTGAGGTCCTCCATCCCCAACTTAGTTAGTAAGATTCACAAGCGAGGACGGGAATATGAAAACTCTATTAGTATTGATTATTTGAGCCGTCTTAATGAACGTTATGAAGCTTGGATCAGTACATACGATGAAAAAAAACTGATTATCATTGATGTGGATTCCCTAGACTTTGTGGACAACAAAGAAGATTTGACCAAAGTGATTCAAATCATTGATGAAAAATTAAAATAAAGGCATAAAAAAAGCGGCTCTAATGAGCCGCTTTTTTTGTTAAATAATGAATCTTATTCTAAAATCTGATCGATTTCAGTAGTCAATCCATCTAGAGTTTCTAATACTGCTGCTTGATTCCCTTCAAGAGAAACTTCAACAGTAACGCTTTTATCTTCGTTTACAGACTTTACTGTAACCGTAATGTCATCAGAACCAGGAACTACTAGTTCAGTAGTTGCTTTATTTTCGATTTTATCGTTTGAGTAGCTTGCAACGGCATCGCTATTCATTGCAATGCTAGGTGCAATTACTAAAGCCACAACCGACATCAATTTCAATAAAATGTTTAGAGAAGGACCTGAAGTGTCTTTAAAAGGATCTCCTACAGTATCACCAACAACTGCTGCTTTGTGAGCATCAGTACCTTTTCTTCCGTCAGATTCTATCATTTTTTTAGCATTATCCCATGCACCACCTGCGTTGGATTGGAAGATTGCCATAAGAACACCACATGTAGTAACCCCAGCTAATAAACCTCCAAGCATTTCTGCTCCACCAATAAAACCAACGGCAACAGGAACAGCAATTGCTAATAATCCTGGTAATACCATTTCTTTAATCGAGGCTGTAGTTGAAATTTCAACACATTTTTGATAATCAGCTTTCCCGTCTGCAGCATCAAAAGTTGCACGATCTTTATCCGAAGCTTTTGTCATATCTGAGTCATACTTTCGCATCACTTCAAGAGCTGCCTTCAATTCGGGAATATTTTTAAACTGTCGTCTAACTTCTTCGATCATTGCCATAGCGGCTCTACCTACAGCGTTCATAGACAATGCAGAAAATACGAAGGGAAGCATTCCCCCAACAAGCAACCCTGCCATGATTCGTGGTTGTGAAACATCTATGCTTCTTACATTAGCTACCTGCATAAAGGCGGAAAATAAAGCCAATGCAGTTAAAGCAGCAGAAGCAATAGCAAAACCTTTTCCTATTGCAGCAGTAGTATTACCTACAGCATCTAAGGTATCGGTACGCTCTCTTACTTCGCTTGGTAATTCTGCCATTTCAGCGATTCCACCCGCGTTATCCGAGATTGGTCCGTAAGCATCTACCGCTAATTGGATCCCCGTATTTGCTAACATACCCACAGCTGCAATTGCAATACCATAGAGTCCTGCAAAGTGATGTGACACTAAAATTGCGGCAGCGATCAAAAGAATTGGAATCATTGTTGACATCATCCCTACACCCAATCCAGCAATAATATTGGTTGCAGCACCCGTTTCAGATTGATTTACAATTGACTGTACTGGTTTGGTTCCTGTACCTGTATAATATTCTGTTATTTTTCCTACTCCTAAACCAGCTACTAAACCAGCAATTGTGGCCCAGAAAATACCCATAGCTCCATAAGGCAATCCTTCTACAGCATCTGGAATCATTGTTGTAATGATGAAATATGAGGCAATTACCATCAAACCTGCAGAACCAAACTCACCAATGTTTAAAGCACTTTGTGGGTTACCACCTTCTTTTACTCGTACAAAGAATGTTCCTATAATGGACATGATAATCCCTACAGCAGCGAGTACTAGAGGAAGGTATACTGCTCCTAATCCAGCAAAATCTGGAGTAATTATAAATGCTCCTAAAACCATGGTCCCAATAATTGAACCTACATAAGATTCAAAAAGATCGGCTCCCATTCCAGCAACATCTCCTACGTTATCCCCAACATTATCAGCAATTGTAGCAGGGTTTAGTGGGTGGTCTTCTGGAATACCCGCTTCAACTTTACCTACTAAATCTGCACCTACATCGGCTGCTTTAGTATAAATTCCTCCTCCTACTCTTGCAAATAATGCAATTGAAGAAGCTCCCATGGAAAATCCTGTTAATACATTCAATACCAAAGTGAGGTTTTCTGCACCAGGCCAAATGTTTTGATAAATAGCGAAAAGACTACTAAGTCCTAATACACCAAGACCTACAACACCCAATCCCATCACTGCACCTCCAGCAAATGCTACTTCCAAGGCTCTTCCTAAAGAAGTTCTTGCTGCTTGAGTAGTTCTTACGTTGGCTTTAGTTGCAACTCGCATTCCAATAAATCCTGCCAGGGCAGAACAAATTGCACCTACTACAAAGGATACTGCAACCATTCCGTTTGAACCTTCTTCATTACTTCCCTTGAAGAATAAAAGCACTGCTACTGCAGCAACAAAAATTGAAAGAATCTTGTATTCTGCTTTAAGAAATGACATTGCACCATCGGCAATATTCTTGGCGATTCTTGCCATTTTCTCACTTCCAACTTCTTGTTTGGCAACCCAGTTGTTCTTTATAAAAACAAATAGTAAAGCCAAGATTCCAAAGGCAGGTAAAAATGTTATGATTAATTCCATGTTAAATTTTTTATTTAAAAAGTGTGGTAAAAATAGTAAAACAAACTAGAATACAAAACCTCATTTATGGGCTAATAAAATTGAGCATTTTAAGTCAATTTTTTTCTGAACTAGTTTGTGATAGGTTAATGATACATCACGCGTTTGATTCCTTTAATTACATCTTGATAATCTGGTAACCATTCTTTTAAAAGAACTGGTGAATAGGGTGCTGGAGTATCTGCAGTGTTAATTTTTTCAACAGGGGCATCTAAATAATCAAATATTTGATTCTGTACCTGATATGTGATTTCTGTAGAAATATTCCCAAAAGGCCAAGACTCTTCAAGTATAACCAAACGGTTTGTTTTTTTAACTGATTCAAATATGGTATTATAGTCCAAAGGACGGATTGTTCTTAAATCAATTACTTCACAATCAATTCCTTCTTTTGATAATTCTTCAGCAGCATGTAAAGCCTCCTTTAAGATTTTCCCGAAAGAAACTAAAGTAACATCTTTTCCTGCTCTTTTAATTTCAGCGACACCAATTGGGAGGGTGTATTCTCCTTCCGGTACTTCCCCTTTATCTCCATACATCTGTTCTGACTCCATAAAAATCACTGGATCGTCATCACGAATTGCCGATTTCAATAGCCCTTTTGCATCATATGGATTAGAAGGTACAATTACTTTCAAACCAGGACAATTAGCGTACCAACTTTCAAAAGCTTGAGAGTGTGTAGCTGCGAGTTGTCCTGCAGAACCCGTAGGTCCTCTAAAGACAATAGGACATGGGAATTGTCCACCAGACATTTGTCGAATTTTTGCAGCATTATTAATAATTTGATCTATCCCTACTAGAGCAAAATTAAAGGTCATGAATTCAATAATTGGGCGGTTTCCAGTCATTGTAGATCCTACGCCAATCCCCGAAAATCCTAATTCTGAAATAGGAGTATCGATTACGCGTTTTGCTCCAAATTCATCTAACATTCCTTTAGAGGCTTTGTATGCCCCGTTGTATTCAGCAACTTCTTCACCCATCAAATAAATGGATTCGTCGCGTCTCATTTCTTCGCTCATTGCCTCTGCGATGGCTTGTCTAAATTGTATGGTCTTCATGTGTAAAATTCATTCGTTTGCAAATTTAATCAATAATTATCTATTTACTTTACTCAATAAAGAATGAAAATGTACGTTTATTAAAATACGCCTCAATAAAGTTAAATTTATAATGCATTATTGAAATAGATATGAAGTTGATACAGATGACGGTAAAGGGGATTTCCTACAGTGAAACGCAAACTGGGGCTTACGCTCTTATTTTGAGTGAAAATGATGGGAATCGAAAACTTCCAGTAATCATAGGAGGTTTTGAAGCACAATCCATTGCCATTGCCTTGGAGCAAGAAATAAAACCTTCGCGTCCACTGACCCATGATTTATTTAAAAGTTTTGCAGAACGCTTTTTAATTATCGTAAAACAAGTAATCATTCACAAACTGGTAGACGGTGTTTTTTATGCTAGTATTATCTGTGAGCGTGACAAAATCGAGGAAATCATTGATTCCAGAACATCAGATGCCATTGCCTTGGCCCTTCGTTATAAAGCTCCTATTTTTATTTATGATTCTATTTTAAAAAAAGCAGGATTTACCGCAGCTGTATCTACAAGAGAAAAAAAACTCTCTGAAGACAACTGGATACAAAATTTTGTCACTGAACAAAGTGAAAAAAGTGAGATCCCAAAAGACCTCAAGGAATTATCACTCTCAAAATTAAAGACCTTATTATCAAAGCTAGTCTCACAAGAAAATTATGAAAAAGCAGTTCGTGTTCGTGATGAAATCTCCAAGCGAAAAAGATAGATATAAAATTGTTAATTTTTTTTGATAATCTTTCCCTCCAAAAGAAGTAAACTACAACAAATGCATCTATTTTTGAAAAAATAGATAAAAGTGAAGCAATATTTAGATTTGGTGAACCATGTATTCACCACAGGAACTGAAAAAACGGATCGTACAGGAACAGGAACTAAAAGTGTCTTTGGTTACCAAATGCGTTTTAATCTTTCTGATGGATTCCCTTTAGTTACTACAAAAAAGATTCACGTTAAATCAGTTGTTCATGAGTTGTTGTGGTTTTTAAAAGGCGATACAAATATTGAATACCTCAAAGAAAATGGGGTTCGTATATGGAATGAATGGGCTGACGAAAAAGGAAATTTAGGTCCTGTATATGGGCATCAATGGCGTAATTGGAATAGTGAGGGAATTGATCAAATCCAAGAAGTCATAAATACTTTAAAGACTAATCCAGATAGTAGAAGAATGCTAGTTTCTGCTTGGAACCCCAGTGTAATGCCAGACACCAAAGCAACTTTTTCAGAAAATGTTGCAAAAAACAAAGCTGCGCTTCCTCCCTGTCATGCCTTTTTTCAATTTTATGTTGCAGATGGAAAACTTTCATGTCAACTCTATCAACGCAGTGCTGATGTATTTTTAGGTGTGCCTTTCAACATCGCTTCATATGCTTTATTGACGCTTATGGTAGCACAAGTTTGTGGTTACGAAGCTGGAGAATTTGTGCATTCTTTTGGAGATGTACACATCTATTCCAATCATTTTGATCAAGTCAACGAACAACTCAAAAGAACACCAAAGCCATTACCTGAAATGCGCTTGAATCCAGCAATTAAAAATATTTTTGATTTTACTTACGAAGATTTTGAGCTTGTCAATTACGACCCTTATCCGTTAATTAAGGGTAAAGTGGCTATTTAACCTTCAATGAATTAAGCACTACCACTAAACGATCAAGCTCTTCTAATTGGTTGTAAAAGTGAAAAGAAACGCGCACACCACTTCCTCTTAGAGCGCAATGAATTTTTTGCTTTTGAAGTTTTTCATACAATTCTTTACCACCCTTTAGACTAAAAATACTACTGTGAGATTTTCGTTCACCTACCCATGAATCAATAAAATCGTGTTCAATCAGTCTGTGTTTTACCTCCTGAGACAATTGTTCCTTTTGCTCCATTAATGCCTTAAAGTCATAGCGGTTCAACTCTTCAATCGCAAAACGCAAACTCGAGGTCGCCAAAATATTAAAATGTCCGGTAAAAACTTGATCATATAATTGCTCTGGAGTTGCATTAGATAGGTTATAAAAATGCTTTGAGGTGAGCAATACTCCATTTCCAAATCCAGCCATAAGCCATTTATAACCACTGCCAACAACTATATCAAATGAAGCCTCAGAAAAATTAAAGGCATGAGCCCCTAGAAACTGAGTCCCATCTCCAATGATCAATAATTTAGGAAATTGTTTTTTTAAGTCTTTTAAAAAATTTATGTCAATGAGCAATCCTGAAGTGTATTGTACTATACTAAGAGCTAATATGTCAATTTCACCTATCTCAATTCTAGCCTTAATAGATTGCTCTAAATCGCTTACTTGCGCAATAGTATTTATATTAAATTCTTTTTCAACAAAAGCATCACACAATGAGGGATAATCTTCTTCCAATAACAATACATTCAAATTTTTAGGCAAAAGCGCTAAAGCTTGTCGAATCCCAAATGAAAAATTTGGAACAACAAAGCTATACTTTGGTATCGCTCCAAAAAAATGCGCTATCAACTCATGGGTTTCCTCTAGTGCATCATAAGCCTTTAACTTAAAATCACCTCCAGTGTGGATAAAATGTTCATCTTGTTCCCTTCTATATTTTGCCAACTTACTACTCATTGGGCCTACATAGGCGGTATTTAAATAAGTACAGTTTGTTAATAATGGCAGAAACTCAGAATACATATAATGTGTTAGAAAGTGTATTTTTGTGATCAAATTTAATCATTTAAATAAATGAACGAATCAGTATTTCAAAAAGATATTACCTTGATTGCAGCTGCTTCTGAAAATAATGCCCTTGGAAAAGACAATCAATTGATTTGGCATATTTCAGATGATCTAAAACGTTTTAAACGCCTCACCAGTGGACATGCGATCATTATGGGAAGAAAAACTTTTGAATCCATGCCAAAAGCATTACCCAATAGAAAGAACATTATTTTAACACGAAATAGAGCCTATAAGGCCAACGATGCATTTGTTGCGCATACCATTGAAGAAGCACTTGAATTTGCAAGTGATGATCCTCAACCCTTTATCATCGGTGGAGGAGAAATTTACTCCCTTTTTCTTCCCATTGCACATACGATAGAACTTACCCGTGTTCATGATGATTTTGAAGCAGATGCTTTTTTTCCTGAAATTGATCCACAAGAATGGAATTTGAATGCTGTAGAAAAATATACATCTAGCCCAGAACAACCTTATGCTTATTCATATTTAACATATAAAAAACAAAACCAATGAATGCTTTTGTATTTCCAGGACAAGGAGCTCAATTTCCAGGAATGGGAAAAGACCTTTTTGAAACCCACACTCTTACTAGAAAACGCTTTGAACAAGCTAACGATATTTTAGGCTTTAACATTACCGATATTATGTTTGGTGAAGATGCGGAGGCGCTCAAAGAAACACAGGTAACACAGCCCGCCATCTTTTTACATTCTACAATTTTAAGTGAAGTAATGGGGAAGCGATTTACTCCTCAGATGATTGCTGGTCATTCGTTGGGAGAATTTTCTGCTTTAGTAGCAGCCGGAGCATTATCATTTGAAAGTGGGCTAAAATTGGTGTATGAAAGAGCCCTTGCAATGCAAGCAGCGTGTGATGAAGCCCCTGGAACTATGGCAGCTATTTTAGGTCTAGAAGATGATTTAGTCGAATCTATTTGCAAGAAAACATCTGGAATAGTGGTTGCAGCCAATTATAATTGTCCAGGTCAATTGGTTATTTCTGGAGCACAAGAAGCTGTAGAAAATGCCTGCGAATCCTTCAAAGAAGCTGGAGCAAGAAGAGCTTTACTTCTTCCAGTGGGAGGCGCTTTTCACTCTCCCTTGATGGAACCTGCTAAAACACGTTTGGCAAAAGCAATCGAAAACGCCACATTCAATACTCCAAGCTGTCCAGTGTATCAAAATGTCACTGCTCAGGGTACCTCCGACCCCGAAGTGATTAAATCTAATTTGGTTGCTCAACTTACTGCTCCAGTAAGATGGACTCAAAGTGTTCAACAAATGATTTCAGATGGCGCTACTCACTTCACTGAAGTAGGGCCTGGAAAAGTACTTCAAGGGTTGGTTAAAAAAATTGACAGAAGTATGGAAACTCAATCTGGAGCTTAGTTTTTTTGATCTAAAAACCTAAGGACTTTATCTGTGATATACTTAATTTGATCTGTATCTAATTCAGAATGCATGGGTAACGAGATTACCTCCTTCACTAATTGATTTGTGACAGGGAAATTTTCCTCTTTTACTCCTACATCAGCATATGCTTTTTGTCTGTGTAAAGGAACTGGGTAATAAACCCCGCAAGGAATATCATGTTCATTTAAATACTTAACTAGTGCATCTCGGTCAGCATTAACAATTCTCAAGGTGTATTGATGAAAGACATGGGAATCACAAGCTTGTGCACGATGTGGGGTTATTATATTGGGGTGATTTGAAAGTAACTGAGTGTAGCGAATGGCTGCTTCTTTTCTTCTTTCATTATAGAAATCTAAATACTTTAGTTTGATTTTTAAAACCGCAGCCTGCATTGAGTCTAAACGGGAATTCACCCCTACAACATCATGATAGTAACGTTCATACATGCCATGATTAACAATCCCTCTGATAAAATAAGCTAATTCATCATCATTGGTAAATATGGCTCCGCCATCCCCATAAGCACCAAGATTCTTGGACGGAAAAAAAGAAGTTGCGGCTACATGACTCAAGGTTCCTGTCATCGCTTTCTCTCCTTTATTATTTACATAGCGTGCACCGATGCCCTGAGCATTATCTTCTACCACATACAAATTATGTTTTTGAGCTATGGTATTTATTGCATCTATATCGGCTACTTGACCAAATAAATGTACTGGGATGATCGCTTTTGTTTTGGGAGTAATGGCTGCTTCTATCCTTGCTGGATCAATATTGAAAGTCAATAGATCAACGTCAATTAAAATGGGTTTCAGCTGTAATAATGAAATCACTTCCACTGTAGCAGCAAATGTAAAATCAGCAGTAATCACCTCATCTCCAGGCTGTAACTTCAAACCCATCAAAGCAATTTGAAGTGCATCTGTACCATTAGCACAAGGAATTACATGCTTTACTCCCAAGTAATGTTCCAAATCCCTTTGAAATTCTTTTACCGCTGGCCCATTAATAAATGATGATGTTTCCAAGACTTCTTGGATGGAAGTTTGCACCTCATCTTGAATGAAGTTATATTGACTTTTTAAGTCCACCATTTGAATTTTTTTCATAGAAACTGTAGCGGTTTTATACAAATATAAGTAGGATTCCTTTGCCTTATACTATGTTATGAAAACGTTTGGGTATACTGACAACAGCATTTCCTTTCAAAGGTGCAGGCTTATTATAGGCATACCACTTCCTTTTTTTCATCAATTGTTTTCTTGCCTCTTGAAAAAAAACATCCGCATCTAGAGGCGTTTCTTCTTTCAGTGCTTTATAAAGCTTGAATCTTCTTCCTAAGTGACCTTCCCAACCCCTTTCTTGAATCTCTTTTTTGTCTTTTTTATTCATGGCTGTTTTCCTATCCACTAAGCCAAAATGAAATAAATACAAACTGGAGTCCACTGTAAAGTTTCTTCCTTTTATTCTATGAAAACCGGAACCCCATGTCAAAGGCTTGAATGTAACAATAGGCTTGGTATAACGATCTGAAACTTGACCATAGTGTCTTTGGGATAAGAAAGGTTTTTCTAGATCTATGGCACTTTCCACAACAGGGTGCTCCCCCATATCTATACCAAGGGCAGAAAGAGAATCGGAAGAAAAATCTTGAAGTAAATAGTGTTTTAAAGACAAGTCTTGATCAGGATCTATCACCAAAAATTCATCTATATCCATCGCTAAAACTACCTTGTAAGAATGAAATAAATTTTTTGCAAAATCAGAAATCATTCGGGCTCTATAGCGATCTCCTTTGGCCCGCTTCATTGGTTGGTGGGGGTTTTGAAAGTAATTTATTTTGTCTGCCAATATTGGCAACTGTTGATCAAGACCATCAACAAACAGAAAAAGGTTTTTAAACCCAAATTGAGCTCCATAATATGCAATCCATTTATCAGCAAAAAAGGTGTCGTTTCTTACCATGGATATAACCGCAACAGAAGCTTTCTCTTTCATTAATTTAACTCTAAAATAGATTTCATTTCAAGAAGGACTTTCATTTGATCTTCAACAGTGGCTTGATCCAAGCTCTGTACACATACAAAAAGTTTTGACTGATCTGATTTACATTCCTGAAATTTGTTTTTAACGTATTTATTTCCTCGATTGTGAGGCTGCATATACACGGCTTGAGAAGGAGCAAAGTTGGTGTTCTGGGACTTAATTTCTAAATGATTTGCTAAAGAAACTGTATTGAACTGTTCATATTTTCTGAATCGATGCGAGATATTGTTTTCTAGAATTTCAGGAAAAGACTCAAAATAACGTTCTAAACTTTTTCTATTTAATGCCAAAGGGGTATGTCCCGACTTGAAATACCTAAATCTAAACCCGAGTAATGCCGCAGCAGTCCACTGGTTCACTTGAAAAGATGCTTGCAAATCAATTTCTTTGTGGGGTTGAAACAACTTAATTACTCCTTTTATAATTTTATCCCAAAGCAATCGCTCATAAGGAGGCGTAAACCAACTCCCTCTGAGTACTGGTTTTGAATTAACAAACCAAGTCTCAGGCTTCACTTGACGTAGTAGAAAGATATCATCATTAAAATAAACAAAATGATCTGATAAGCCTTTAATCCTCCACAGCATATTACTAATACAAATACTGTTAAAAGTGGGTAAAAACTGCTCGTAACCCTCAAAAATCTCTTTGTGATCTACAATTCGAATATCATTCTGACGAGTTGGAAAATACTTGTGAACAGCAGTACTAACTTTAGGATCTTGATTATCAGTGACTATAAAAATATTTCGGACAAAAGGAGCGAATTTCAAAATTGACAATACACAATATTCAACTTCATTCAAAGAATGAAATCGTGTCTCTGCTGCTCCAGCGGGGACGACATTACTCTTTTTATTCAAATAACTGAGTCGGTTTTTTCTATGCGCTGGATCTGCGCCATCTACCCAGGCAATAACCACATCTATCGGCTTTGAATTTGTTGTTATCAATTTTCCCTTTTGAATGTGCTAAGGTAGGAATTTGATTTTGGCTTAAAAACAGCTAAAACCTACTTTAGTAGTTTGAAAATTAATTATGCATAAAATAATTAATTCATATCTGTGTAGGAATTGTATATTTGATTGAATTTAAGATTTTATTCATGCGTAATTTATTGAGTTTATTTATAGTTCTTCTTTGCACTTTTGGAGTTGCACAACAAGATTCTCCAAACATCATTCTTATGATTGGAGATGGAATGGGGTTAACTCAAATAAGTGCAGGAATGTATGCAAACAACAACAATACTGCTTTGGAGGGGTTTGAATTTATAGGTCTTTCAAAAACTCATGCCTACGATCAATTCATAACCGACTCTGCAGCAAGCGGAACAGCAATGGCTACGGGAGTAAAAACCTATAATGGCGTTCTTGGAATAGATTCAAAAAATATTTCACACAAAAGCATTCTAGAAATTTGCCAAGAAAAAGGATACAAAACTGCATTAATCGCTACCTCAAATATTGCACATGCTACACCGGCTTCATTTTATGCCAAAATTGATTCAAGAAGAAAATATGAGGAAATTGCTTTACAACTGAGCCAACACGATGTTGATTTATTTATTGGAGGAGGAAAAATGTTTTTTAATAAGCGTGACGACAAAAGAGATTTATTAGAAGAAATGACGCAATATGAATTTGTAAAAGATCTTGATCAACTTCGAGATAGTAAATCAGAAAAGATTGGATATTTGACCTACAAAGAAGAGCCCCCAAAAAAGATGGATGGAAGAAAACCAGCTCTTGAAGACATTGCATCTTCTAGTCTAGAAAAAATGGAATCATTTGGAAAACCTTTCTTTATGATGATTGAAGGCTCACAAATTGACTGGGGTGGACATGCAAATGAAATGGACTATGTTTTATCTGAATTTGAAGAATTCAACACTACAATACAACGTGTTTTAGAATTTGCAAAGGCTGATGGAAATACATTAGTAATTGTTACTGCTGATCACGAAACAGGAGGCTTAACTTTGAGCGGAGGAAGTGTTCAAAGAGGAATATCAAAAGGCACTTTCAGTACTAAAGGTCACTCTGCTACTATGGTTCCAGTTTTTAGCTACGGACCTAGTGCTGAATTATTCAAAGGAATCTACGAAAACACTGCTATATTTGATAAAATGCTTGAAAGTGTTACCAGGTAATAAATTACTTGGTTCTGGATTCGTCTACAATTGATTTTTTAAATTTATTGTCATCTTCCATTACTTCGTAAAAATCATTCATAAAATCAAACATATTTTTGTATTCTTTTGGATCAGTAAATTCAGATTCAAAAGAAGCAACCATTTCAATAAGTGAAGCTTTCTTATCTAAAAATTCTTTGCGGACTTGGTCAAAATATTTTTGTTCACGTTTGAATCCTCTGTATTTACGATCTTGAACCGATTTAATACCTAGGGTGGTATTTACGGTTGCATAACTTGGGTTAACCCATCCAGTCATGTCAAAATCATAAGGTAACGGAATGATTTTTTTATCTGCCTCTGAATACATTAATTTTCCGTTATGTTGGTAGGCAACAGAAAAATCAGTATTTCCTAATAGATATTGAAAAAAAGCGTTGTGAACGGAAGTTAAGTGATCCATTCCCATCGGATGAACGTATCTTTCAAAAACCTTGCCCTCATGACGCTTTGCCACACGCTTATCATCTTCTATTAAAAATCCTTTTAAAGCAAACTTCTTGATTTTTTTGCCTTTAGGTTCTGAAAAATCAATATTCACCCTACGTGTTTTAAAATGAAATGGGGAAATCCGCTCATATATTTTATAAGCTATATACTCTTGAAGAATGTTGTCGTTATTTTCAGATTCAAGTTTACATGGTAAAACCAACTTCATAGTTTTATTTCCATCAAAAATTGTTCCCTGGTACTGATCTTTCTTTATTTTCATTTTGATAGGAGGAAAATAACATTCATTTCGTCTAAAGTTCCCTCTAGCTCTAAGATTCACTTGTAAAGAAGACCATTTTTCGTCTTGCAGGAACTCTAAGGTTGTGTCAATAAATGTTGAATCATTTGTTTTTCGATTCATATCCTTGTTTGAATATCCTAATTTAATTTCAAGAGGAGTTTGATCAGAAAATAGTGCATCTGATTTCATTGCTTTTTGTGAGAAACCAACAAATGAAATCAACAAAATGATCATAGATATAACTTGTTTCTTCATAATATAGTTTATAGATTTACCCAAATGTAACAAAATTAATCATTATGTCAAGATATCTCATTATAATCAATCATCGCACTTTGTTGACTTTGATTTTATCCATATTAATGCCTTTTTTGGCATATAATTTTGAGGTAATCTACAACATTGACTTAACTTTATTGAGCATTGCGATTATATTTCCTCTCGTCTTTACAATTAGAGGTGCCTTCAGAAGAAGAGAAAAAGCTTTGGAATATTTGAGTCGCTTCAGATCAAGCTTAAAAACGGTAATTAACGTTTTTCAGAGCAGTACCAAAGTTCCTCAAGAAGATAAAGATCATGCTAGGCTAATTTTAAATGAAGTGAATGAAACTCTTTTTGATCACCTAAAAACGAAAGAAGAAAATTTTCAACCCTTTGACAAAAAGGTAGAAGAGTTTTATTCTTTTTTAAGTGAAAAAAGTGACGTAATAGGAAATGGAACTAGAGAAAAAGCATTACGCTTTTTTAAAGACAGTGTAGAAAGTGCAGATAACTTAATTGCAATTCATTCACATAGAACACCTGTAAGTCTTAAAGCCTACTGTCTTATTTTTATCTATATATTCCCTATCATTTATACCCCTACCATCATTAATAAAATTGGTTATGACACTCCAAGTTGGCTTACCTTTTTTATTGTAATCTTGAGTGAGTTCATTCTAATTTCGTTGTACAACATTCAAGATCAAATGGAATATCCTTTTGATGATGAAGGTTTAGATGATATCAAATTTGATATTTTTAGAGTCACTCGAAAATGATTTTGAATCCTAACGCATTGTTGTATCTTGTTTTAAAATGCAACAATGTCATCAATAATTTTCCCTTTTAACGTAATTCTGAGTCCTCCCCCTAGCTTCAATGCTATTTTCATTAGCAGCTTCTACATCTATACAGAAGTGTTTAATTGGGTAAGTTTTAGGCATAAGTTCTCGAACCTATCAATACTTTATACCCCATTACAAAATAATCAACCTTGAGTTTATGAAAAAAATATTCCTGTTCAGCTTAGCGGTTCTACTTATAAACTGCAACAATTTAACTTCGTCTAAGGATAAATTAAATACACTAATTGAAGTATATCAAAATTACGAGGGAAATAATCGTGATGAATTTCCTCTTGGTGATTACCGCGAGTCTCGTTTTAAAAAATATGCTGTCTTTTGTGACTCAATAAAAACAGAACTCGAAACTATTGACGTCAAAAGTCTAGGTGAAGATGATCAAATTTCTCACGAACTCTTACATTTTAAACTAAAAGAAACATCAGTAAAATATAACTTCAAAACGCATTGGAATCCTATACTTTCAGATGCTGGATTCCATTCCAGTTTGACCTATCGTGTGAGGCCTATTACCAGTAAAAAAACAGCATTAAAATATTTATCCCTCTTGAAAGCAATTCCAACCTACATAGACCAACAAAAGGAATTAATTTCTAAGGGTTTGGAAGCAGGTATTGGACAGCCATTGGTAATTTTTGAGGGATATGAATCAACCTATGATCAACATATCACCCCCACCGTAGAGGAGAATTTCTATTATTCACCTTTTCTAAACCTCCCCGAACCTATAAGCGAAAGAGAAAAAGACTCACTGCGTAAAGCAGCAAAAGAAGTAATCCTCAAGTCAGTTATACCTTCTTTTATGAAAGTGAAATCCTTTTTTGAAGACACCTATTACCCAAACACAAGAACGGCAATTGGTGTCTCTACATCGCCCAATGGAAAAGAATATTATCAAAGTCGAATAGACTTTTATACTACCCTAGAAATGACCCCAGAAAGCATTCACAAGAAAGGTCTTGAAGAAGTAGCTCGTATCAAAAAACAAATGGAAGCGATTATTCAAGAAGTGAAATTCAAAGGATCCTTCAGTGAATTTCTTCGTTACTTAAGAACTGATCCAAAATTTTATGCAAAAACACCTGATGAGCTTTTGGCTCATGCCCGAAATATAGCTAAAAAACTAGATGAACAACTGCCAAGATATTTCAAAACATTACCCAGAAAACCTTATGGCGTTGCTCCTGTACCAGATGCGATCGCACCCAAATACACCAGTGGCCGATATGTTGGCACTTCTCCAGACAGTACCGATCCCGGTTATTACTGGGTAAACACCTATGATCTCCCCAGCAGACCTTTATATGCAATCCCTTCACTCACTGCGCATGAAGCAGTACCTGGGCATCATCTTCAGGGTGCACTCAATAGCGAACTTCCTGAAACCATCCCTCAATTTAGAAGAAATTTATACCTCTCTGCTTATGGTGAAGGCTGGGGGCTATATACTGAATACCTTGCCAATGAAATGGGTATTTACACAACTCCATATGAGCATTTTGGAAAACTCACCTATGAAATGTGGCGTGCTTGTCGGTTGGTAGTAGACACAGGTATTCATGTCTTCGGATGGACCCGAGAAGAGGCTGTAGATTTTATGTCAAAAAATACAGCACTGTCACTTCATGAAGTAAACACTGAAATTGATCGTTACATCTCTTGGCCAGGACAAGCCCTATCATATAAAATTGGGGAACTTAAAATTCGTGAATTAAGAGAAAAAGCAGAAAATGAATTGGGCTCTCTTTTTGATATTCGTGAATTTCATGAAGTAATTTTAGAAAAAGGAACCGTTACCTTACCCCTGCTTGAAAAAAGAATAATACACTATATTCAATCCAAAAAAAATAAATGAAAGACGAAAGAACACATATTTTTAGGAAGTCCAAAGGACAGATTGTAATCAATGGACACATAAAACTAACCGATGAAGAGGGAAAGGAGATCCCTCATGGTGATCGTTTTACCCTTTGTGGCTGTGGAAGATCTCAGAAGCTACCTTTTTGTGATGGGGCGCATAATGAGATTGAATCACTTCCAAAGTAGAATGTTGGAACTTAACAAAAAGGAAGTGAAAAAATTATTCCTCTTTATCTGTTATTATACTTACTCTAATTTGTCGTTCTCCTTCAGATTGAATTGTGTCTATTTCAATTTCAAATCCTTCTTCTCCTTCCATTATTTCATCTGATTTAAACATAAACACATTTACCCCTTTTTTCATATCCTGCATTTTTTTAATATGCATACCATGAGGCATGTCCATTATTTGGCATTTGTTGTATCCTCCTTGTCTTCCTAATAAAAATCCTAAAAGACCAAACACAATGGCAACTAACGTAAAAGCAAACCAATTTTCATTCAAAGATTTCATATTGAAATTTTTACAATAATACTAAAAAGTATAAAAGCTGTTTCTTGACAAAATCATAATGAAATTTTTGTCAAAAAAGATCGTTGCCTTTCTCTCGCTTGGGTAGGTCCCAAAAACGTGTTCGAATGTAATTAGTGATGTACATCCAAGGAATAAAAATAAAGTTTAAAATTTTTTTCAGCACCCACCAAATTGCCCTTACCATCCCCCAAAAAAGGAGACCAAGAAACATAAAAAATGCAATGAGAATTTCTGGACCCATAAAATAAAAAAAGCCAAGAACAAAGGCTTGGCTTTTTGATTGTGCGGGTGAAGGGACTCGAACCCCCATGCCGCGAAGCACTAGATCCTAAGTCTAGCGTGTCTACCAATTTCACCACACCCGCTCTAGGGAGGACAAATATAATTAAGTTTTCCAATAAAATTTCCTCTTCTAAAAAAAATACATTGGTTAACTTTACAAATAAATCAAGAAGACAAAAAAAATGGACTTATCACTAACTCAAAAACGGTTTTTAAACGAATGGATGGAATTCTTAAAAATCCCCTCTGTTAGTGCGGATCCGGCCTATAAAAACGATGTAAAGACTGCTGCTGAATGGGTTAACAATGCGTTACAAAAAGCAGGCTGTAAGCACACTGAAATTATTGAGACTCCTGGTCATCCTATAGTATATGGAGAATACAAAGTGGATCCCAACTTACCCACGATTCTTGTTTACGGTCACTATGACGTACAACCTCCTGACCCAATCGAATTATGGGACAGTCCACCTTTTGAGCCAGTAATAAAAACTACGGAAATTCATCCCGAAGGGGCAGTATTTGCTAGAGGTGCCTGTGATGATAAAGGTCAAGTTTTTATGCACGTAAAAGCACTAGAAGTTATGCTGAGTGAAGGAGCGATAGATTGTAATATCAAATTTATGATCGAGGGAGAAGAAGAAGTAGGTAGTGATAATTTAGAAGATTTTGTCAGAAACAATAATGAAAAATTAAAATGTGATGTCATTTTAATTTCTGATACTGGAATGATTTCTAAAACTCAACCCTCAATATCAACAGGCCTGAGAGGCTTGAGTTATATGGAAGTGATAGTAACCGGACCCAATCGTGATCTACACTCAGGTCTGTATGGAGGATCTGTTGCTAATCCGATCAACATATTATGTGAAATGATTGCGAAACTCCACGATGAGAATCGAAAAATAACCATACCCGGATTTTATGATCGTGTGGAAGAACTTTCACAAGAGGAACGCAATGAGATGGCCAAAGCCCCTTTTGACCTTGAGGAATTCAAATCTTCTATTGGCATTAATGCAGTTCAAGGAGAAGAAGGTTACAGTAATGAAGAAAGAAGAACCATCCGTCCCACATTAGATGTGAATGGTATATGGGGAGGGTACACAGGAGAAGGTGCAAAAACAGTCATCGCCAGTAAAGCACATGCAAAAATATCCATGAGATTAGTCCCTGGTCAAGAATGGAATGAGATTAGCGACTTGTTTACTACTTATTTCAAATCTTTAGCACCAGAAGGAGTAACTGTAGAAGTTGAGAAACACCACGGAGGATATGCATATGTAACTCCTACAGAGACGATTGGATATCAAGCTGCTCACAAAGCTTACCTTGAAACTTTTGGTATTCCTCCGATTCCGAGTAGAGGTGGCGGAAGCATTCCTATTGTCCCTATGTTTGAAAAAGAATTAGGAGTAAAATCTATTTTAATGGGCTTTGGACTTGATAGTGACGCAATTCATTCTCCAAATGAACATTATGGTCTTTTTAATTTCTTTAAAGGAATTGATACCATTCCTAATTTTTACAGACACTATGTAGCCTTGTATAACGAAAAATAATGCTGCTTAAATTTTAAACAAATCAGCTGCTAGCCCGTCTGTTAAAAATTTTGATTTTGGGTTGATTTTTAAAAAATCACCATCCCAGAAAAAGTTTCTTTCTTTTAGATGACGAGATACTTGAGCCTCGAAATAGGCAGCATACATTTTACCGTATGTGAGCTCAATATATTCCAGTGAGAGGCCTTCTATTTTTCTCAGACCCGTCATTACATACTCGTTATACTGATCTTTTTTGCTTAAAGACTCTTCCTCTCTATCTAATTCTCCCTTTTCAATTGAGCTAATGTATTTGTGATTGTTTGACACATTCCAACTTCGAATCGATACCCCATCATAACTATGAGCTGAAGGTCCAATTCCTATATAGGGTCTACCGTTCCAATAATTTTGATTGTTAACCGAAAAAAAACCTTCTTTTCCAAAATTTGAAAATTCATAATTTATGAAATTCAATTCTTCCAGTCGGTTTCTTATAAAATCGTACTGCGCTTTTACTTCATCCTCATCGACTAGATGTACCTCTCCTTTTTCAACTTGATGATAAAGAACTGTTTTTTCTTCTACGGTTAGTGCATAGGTTGAGATATGCGGTGGATTAAACTCAAGGGCTTTATTAAGATTTTCTTCCCATTCCTTCAAAGTCGAATTTGGCATTCCGTAGATAAGGTCAATTGAAAAATTGAGAAAAATATCAGAAACCCACTCCAAGGCATTAAGAGCATGGTCAACCGTGTGCGCTCGATTCATAAGCTGTAGATCCTTTTCTTGAAAAGATTGAATTCCTAGACTTAAGCGATTTACTCCTGCCTGCTTTATTTCTTTTAAATATTCCCTTGTTACATCGTCAGGATTTACCTCCATTGTGATTTCAAGGGAATCATGAATTGAATGTTGTGTTTTCACTTGGTCAAGTAAAGAAGCGATTTTATCTGGAGGCAAAAGAGAGGGAGATCCTCCCCCAAAATAAATACTTTGCAAAGGAACTTTCACCTCATCAAAACGAATTTCCAATTCTCGTTGCATACTATGCCACATTTGGTCTACCTGTTTTTGATTAGTAGAGAAATGAAAATTACAATAATGACATGCTTGTTTACAGAAGGGATAGTGAAAATATAAATTGGACATTGCCAAGTAGAATAAAAATAGTGTTTATGATTTTACTTTTTTGGGATTTTGATTTACAAAAGCGCTCCATCCAGTATAGGATTTCCCTTGAGTAGCTGTTCCTTGATTGTAATAGTGACATACTGCCGCAGCTAAACCATCTGTTGCGTCCAAGTTTTTAGGAAGCGTTTTTATTTTCAAAAGACCTTGAAGCATTTTTGCCACTTGCTCTTTGGAAGCATTTCCATTTCCTGTTATCGCCATCTTTATTTTTTTGGGAGAATACTCAGTAATGGGAATTTCTCTTGACAATCCTGCAGCCATTGCGACCCCTTGGGCTCTTCCCAACTTTAACATTGATTGAACATTTTTTCCAAAAAAAGGAGCTTCGATGGCTAACTCATCCGGGTGATATTCCTCAATGAGCTCTATAGTTCGTTTAAAGATTATTCCCAATTTAAGGAAATGGTCATCATATTTTTTTAAATGTAACTCATGCATTTGAATTAGTTCCATACTGGTTTTGGTTGTTTTGATAAGTCCAAAACCCATAATGGTTGTTCCAGGGTCTACACCAAGAATTATTTGTTCATTAGGCATCAATTCTATTCCTGAGCAAAGATTCGTAAGGGTAATGTAAATGAGGTAGTAACTAAAACACCCACATTTGTCTTTACTCCAGCTTCTGCTTGTGGAATGAGATTTATTGCTTCGTATAAAGTAGCCTCAAGGTTGGGAATCGCCTCAATAACATAATCTGGAGCATCTAAAGAAGACATGGAAATCATTCCGTCTTGATCAACCAAAAGATTTAAATTAACTTCAGTATCAATATTTGCAGAAGCAATCCACCCCTGTTCACTTATATAATCCAAGATTGCAGATGTGATCACAGATTCAAAACACTCTTTTTCTTCTTCAGGTTCTAGGCCTTCACAGCTTCCAAATTTTGGATATTGGTCCTTATCCGACCATTTTGAAGCAGCAACAATTTCACTCTTGGGAACTATAGTTGATTCGAATAAATGACAGCTGGTTAAGGATAAAAAAGATACGCTTATAAGCAAAAACAAAAAAGGCTTTGTATTAAAATGCATGGATTAAAGTTTTATGGATTAAAATTACAATTTTTTTATTCATTTGTTCTTTAATACAGTTATGGGTTAGAGATAAATTGATAATTTTAGCTTATGGATGCACTTATTATTGGGTTTTCAGGGTTTTTCATTTTACTGGGAATAGCAGGTAGTTTTCTTCCTATTATTCCAGGACCATTAACATCTTGGTTTGGATTATTTCTTCTTCGATTTTCTTCCATAGTAAAAATTGAAAATCGTTTTTTAATCCTCTGTTTTTGCATTGCGTTATTCATATTTCTGTTGGATAACATAATACCTATATTGGGAGCCAAAAAATTTGGTGGCGGAAGGGGAAGTACCGTAGGAAGTAGTTTAGGGATTATTATTGGCATTCTATTTTTAGGGCCTTTTGGTTTGATTATCGGTCCTTTTTGCGGTGCTTTTCTTGGGGAACTTTACGTAAATCAAAACAATAAAAAGGGGGCCTTAAAAGCTGCTTTTGGTGCGTTAATCGGTTTCTTAACAGGGGTCTTTTTAAAATTATTAATAGGCTTAGCCTTTGCCTACTATTTCATAAAAATACTTTGGGAATTTAGAACTCAACTCTTTTAATACGAGAAAGCAATCCCTTTCACAAAAAAATCAATCAAACCACAACGCTATATTTATTTAATGAATGTTATGAATGCCTTCAGCATTAATTTTTAATACTTTCTAAGTAAAGCATAACAATACATGGGCATTTGCGAAAGGGAATTACTTCATACGTAGGTTTTTTGAGCTTTATAAATAGGTTAAATTCATCTTTATACTCCAATTTTCGAATGGAATTCATCAATACTTTAATTGGGTTATGTGAAAGCCATCCTGTTTTTCGTTCTACAAAATTTTCACAACCAACAGGAAAGACCCTCGAACCCATTGCCTTAATTTGAAGACTCTGTTGATCAAGCAACGCTTAGCCGATTCCATTTACATCGATAGATAATCCTAAAAGATTAGGCATATTAAAAAATTTATAGATTTGTTTTTAAATCTTATCACAATAAGGCTAGAAGCCGTAGATGAATTCTCAAATCCCTCTTCTGTAGGATTTTTATTTTTCAAGGGTATAAGAGTCTTAGGTTTGCTCTAATTATGTTACAAAATCTAGAAGTAGATCATAAAAGACCCAGAGACTATTTTTAGAAACTGTTCCTGAAATCACCTTAATATTTTCCAAATTTTTGGTTGCAAATTCAAGCGCTAATCCTTTTATCTTTTAGTTGGTGTACTCCTTTTGCTTTAACAGTCCAATTTGAAATGCTTTTTGTACTGCTGCAAAACCATTACCAACTTGAAGCTTATAAAATACTTTTTGGCAAACGTTTTGATACTCACTTTCGGATATCTCAATAAGTTTTCTGATTATACCGCAGTCTAAACCAAGGGCAATTGACTTTAGAATCACCATTTCCTTACTTATCAAAGAATTATTAATTCTAGTTTGGGTAGTTGTAAACATAAAAAATAATTTAATTCGGGGCATTGGGATTATTACATTCAAATATGGGAAAAATGGGTGGAAATGACATTAGAGTGGATGAAACAAGCTAATTAAGTGTCTTGTTGTATTGATTTATGAATAAATGGGGGAGATTGGATAAATTTATTTGTAAGTAAATTCCTACAAATTAAGCCCTGCACTATTCTTCCAATAAAGATTACTATTTTTACAGCAAATAAGCATACAAATGGAATTATTTTTAATCACATTTTTACTTCTTGGACTTGCTTTTGCAGGAATTGCAATTAAAATATGGGCAAAAAAAGATGGGGAATTTTCTGGAACCTGCGCAAGCCAAAGTCCTTTTTTAAACAAAGACAACCAACCTTGTGGTCTATGTGGTAAAATGCCTGAGGAAGCAGACTGTAAAAACCCTAAGGTTGTACAAAACCCATAACTGACCCTTATGGAGGCTAAAGTTGAAAAAGAAATAATCAAGCGTGCCAAAGCTGGAGATCAAACCGCTTTCAACCTCCTTTTCAACTCTTATTGGGATGCATTATTTTTTTTTTTAAATGATAGAACTTTAAATTATACGTTGGCTGAAGAATTGGCGATTGAAACTTTTGCAAAGGCATTTGACAAACTTGCTCTATTTGATGAGGAACAACCTTTTATTGCATGGATTTTGACGATTGCAAAAAATCATCAAATTGATCGTTTTAGAAGAACACAAAAAGAAAACGTTACCCACAAGGAAATTGACGAAAACGATACTTATGAACCTCAGGATCTAGAACCTTCTCCAGAGGACCTTATGATTTCAAATCAAGATTTAGATTTAATACTCAGTCATATAAAATCATTGAAAAAAGAATATCGAACAATTTTAAAGATGCGCTACTTTGAGGACCTATCCTATAAAGAAATTGAAAAAAAATTAGGTGAATCTGCCTCCACGGTTCGCGTAAAATTATTCCGCGCAAAAAAAATGTTAGCTACCTTATTAAAAAAAGATGCAAATTAAACTCTCAAAACTCGGTCCAGGTTTATTATTTGCAGGCGCTGCAATTGGTGTCTCCCACCTGGTTCAATCTACTCGTGCAGGTGCAGATTTTGGCTGGGGTTTAGTTTGGGCGCTGTTACTAATCAATCTTTTCAAATATCCATTTTTTCAATACGGGCCAAGATATGCGCAAGCTACTGGAGAAACTTTATTGGATGGTTATTTCAAATTAGGAAAAGGCTATTTATGGGCCTATTTCATTCTCAACTTTGGTACCATGTTCACTATCCAAAGTGCGGTAACTGTTGTTACCGCAGGAATCGCAACCACTTTATTTGGTATTACCACTGATGTCGTAACTTGGAGTGTGGCTATCACTGTGATTTGTGGTATACTTCTTCTTTTGGGGAAATATAGTTGGTTGGACAAATTGATTAAAATTATCATGGCGGTTTTGGCTGTGAGTAGTGTCCTAGCTCTGGTTTTTGCCTTCTTTAAAAATGAACAGCCAATTTCCTTGCAACAAGTTTTTCCAGATCAAACAGGTCTTTTATTCTTGATTGCGTTTTTGGGTTGGATGCCCGCACCCTTAGACATTTCAATTTGGCATTCTATTTGGACCCTAGAAAAAAACAAAACAAGCCCCAAAAAAGCGAGTCTTAAGGAAAGTCTTTTTGACTTTAATGTAGGTTATTTAGCTACTGTTATATTAGCCCTTTGTTTTCTTGGATTAGGCGCTCTGGTTATGTTTGGGACAGGACTTGAGTTTTCAAATCAAGGAGGAGTTTTTGCAGGACAACTCATTCAATTATACACTTCAAGTTTGGGTGATGCAGCTTACGGTATTATTGGTATTGCAGCTTTTACGACCATGCTTAGCACAACGCTTACAACGCTTGACGCTTCACCACGGGCTATGTCCAAAACTATTCAATTGCTCTTTAATAAAAAAGATACCAACTTCTACACACACTGGATGCTTATTCTCGCGATCGGTACGGGTTGTATCTTCCTTTTTCTTTTGTCTGAAATGGGACAATTAGTCCAAATTGCAACTGTACTCTCGTTTATTACTGCACCTCTTTATGCATTCTTAAATTACCGTTTAGTGATAAGTAATCAAATGCCTGAAAAAGACAAGCCAAAGAGAGGATTACGAATTTTGAGTGTGTTGGGTTTGCTCTTTTTGACAGGCTTTACTGTTTTTTATCTTTTTAGTCTATAAGCTTTAGATTATCTTTGTAAAAAAGATTGAAGATGGAGATTCAAGACAAGGCTGCAAAACATACTAAAAAACCAGATTGGATTCGAGTAAAACTCCCTACGGGTAAAAAATATACAGAACTAAGAGGCCTGGTAGACAAATACAAACTCAACACTATCTGTACATCTGGTAGTTGCCCAAATATGGGTGAATGCTGGGCAGAAGGAACAGCTACCTTTATGATTTTAGGTAATATTTGCACCCGTTCTTGTGGCTTTTGTGGAGTACAAACTGGACGTCCTGGAGCTGTTGATTGGACAGAACCAGAGAAAGTTGCAAACTCCATTAAAATAATGAATATCAAGCATGCTGTGCTTACTTCAGTTGACAGAGACGATTTAAAAGACATGGGATCCATCATTTGGGCTGAAACTGTGAATGCTATAAGAAGAATCAGTCCCCAAACAACTCTTGAGACTTTGATTCCTGATTTTCAAGGGAACAAAAGAAATATTGATCGGATTGTTCAAGTTACTCCTGAAGTGGTTTCACATAATATTGAAACCGTAAAACGATTAACTAGAAAAGTTCGTGTTCAAGCTAAATATCAAACTAGTCTCGAAGTGCTACATTATTTAAAAGAAGAGGGAATCAATAGAACCAAATCTGGAATAATGCTTGGTTTAGGCGAAAAAGAAGAAGAGGTATTACAATCTCTTCATGACTTGAGAGCCTCCGCTGTGGATGTGGTTACGATTGGACAATATCTACAACCAAGTAAAAAGCATCTTCCAGTTCACTCCTTTATCACCCCTGACGTTTTCAAAAAATATGAAACTTTTGCTTTAGATTTAGGATTCAAACACGTTGAAAGTGGACCTTTAGTTCGCTCTTCATATAAAGCTCACAAACATATCGCTTAGGACAGTTTTATTGAATTTTGAATTGTTTTGTCAAAAAGAATTTGATCTTCATGATTGATAAACTCCATTTTTATTGGTAAATAATACACGTTTTCGTCTTCAATTAAAGGAGACAATCTTGTGTAATCTTTTTCTGTGGTCAGTATCATTTTATCTCCTCTTCGTTTTTGAATGTGAGCAATATCAGAGGAATTAAAATTATGATGATCTGGATAGGATAAGTGTTCAAAAATCAATTGCTTTTCATTTAAAAAGACCAATAAAGGCTTAGGTTCAGCAATTCCAGTGATCAATAAGAAAGGGTTTGAAATTTTTTTAAGCGATAAACTTTTAGATGTATTTTGTATGTGAGTACTATAGCCAATTGAAGTGAAAAATAATTGTTGGTGCTTCTGCAAAGAAAGTTTTTTCTTAAAAAAATGGATCTGTTCTTGCTTCATATCCTCCGGACATTTTGTTATTAAAATGATATCGGCTCGTTTACTTCCTTTTTTCGATTCTCTCAAACTTCCTACAGGGAGAATTTGATCTGAAAAATATGGGGTTTCAAAGGTTGATGTTAAAATCATTAAACTGGGTTTAACATAACGATGTTGCATCACATCATCCAATAAAATCACTGAATCCTTTTTTGCGATCTTATCTATCTTTTGAATACCCAGCACCCTTTTTTCAGCCACAACAACAGAAATTTCAGGATGTTTTTTCATAAACTGAAAGGGCTCATCTCCCAGTGAGGCAGCGTTACTTTCATGAGAACCCACTATTACACCTTTTGTATTTCGTTTATACCCTCTACTAAGAACTACTAAAGAATACTTTTCTTTTAAGAGACAAATGAGATAATCAACCACAACTGACTTGCCCGTTCCACCTGAAGAAAGATTCCCTACTCCAATACTTGGCTTTAAAATTTGATGCTCTTTAAGAACACCAGAATCAAATAATATATTTCTAATCATTACAATTAGATCATAAATGATAGCGAATGGAAAAAACAAGCCCTTAATGATTTTCATGCCCATGAAGATAAATATTATATTTGTGATAATTCATGACCGTTATGATCATTAAAAAAATTATTGAACTCCTTGATGAATGGGCACCAAAGGCCTATGCTGAAGACTTTGACAATGTTGGACTCTTGATTGGAAATGACAAAGAAGAATGTAAAGGGGTCTTGGTCAGTTTAGATTGTACAGAAAAAGTAGTAGAGGAAGCGATTGAAAACAAATGTAACCTCATTGTATGTTTTCATCCCATTGTATTTTCGGGTTTGAAAAAAATAACAGGAAAAAACTATGTTGAACGTGTCGTTATAAAAGCCATTCAAAATAATATTTGCATCGTAGCGCTTCATACACGATTAGACAATCACCCTGAAGGTGTTAATGATATTTTGTGCAAACGTTTGGGATTAACAAAAACAAAAGTTTTAATTCCAAAAAAAGAAAGCTTAAAAAAACTGAGTACTTATGTCCCTGTCACACATCAAGACACTGTCTTGGATGCACTTCACAATGCGGGTGCTGGGTCAATTGGTAACTATAGCGAATGCAGTTTTACCTCTGAGGGAATAGGTCGGTTTCGTGGAAATGAAAATAGCACTCCTTTTACCGGACAGTCAAATGAAAAAACAATTGTCAAAGAAATTCATATTGAAGTTACTTTTGAATCCCATCTTAATTTAGCCATACAGAACGCACTTCAACACTCCCATCCCTATGAGACTGTAGCTTTTGAAATTTTCAATTTAGACAATCCCAACTCAGAATTAGGAATGGGAAGGATAGGAATTCTGAAAGAAGTCATGAATCCAAATGACTTTTTAAGCTATGTAAAAAAAACACTCAATACGGCATTGATTCGTCACAGTCCAATACTGACCAAGAAGATACAAAAAGTTGCTGTTCTTGGTGGTTCGGGTAGTTTTGCAATTGAAAATGCAAAGCAACAAGGTGCGGATGCTTTTATAACCGCAGACTTAAAATACCACCAATTTTATATGGGTGAGAAAACCCTTTTTTTAGTCGATGTTGGACATTATGAAAGTGAACAATTCACCAAAAATTTGATATTTGATTTTCTTAGCAAAAAAATGCCTAGTTTTGCAATCGTTTTATCAAGTACAAAAACCAATCCAGTTAATTATTGCTAGCTATGGCCAAAAAAAAAGAAATCTCAGTAGAAAATAAGTTAAGAGCACTTTATGATTTACAACTTATTGATTCACGCATAGATGAAATAAAAAATCTTAGAGGAGAATTACCGCTAGAGGTTGAAGATTTAGAAAATGAAATTGCAGGTTTGGTCACTAAGCTTGATAAAGTAAAAGCTGAGGTTCAGGAAAATGAACATGGAATTACCGAACAAAAGCAAACCATTGAGACTTCTAAAGAGCTATTAAAAAAATACGAGGAGAAGTTAAAGAATGTTCGTAACAACAGAGAGTACAACTCCATCGTTAAAGAACAAGAATTTCAAGATCTTGAAAGTCAATTAGCTGAAAAGAAAATTAAAGAATTCAAAGCGCGCATAGAACAAAAACAAGAGGTCCTATACACCATCAACGAGAAACTTGATGAGCGTAAAGCCCACTTAAAAGCTAAAAATGATGAATTGGATGAAATTTTAAAAGAGACTCAAAAAGAAGAAGATCTTCTTCAAAAGAAATCTGACGAATTTGAGAAGCTAATCGAGGAGCGCTTTGTAAACGCATACAAACGTATTCGTGGAAGTGTCAAAAACGGACTGGCCATTGTTGCTGTTGAACGTGGTGCCTCTGGGGGATCCTACTTCACTATTCCTCCACAAGTTCAATTAGAGATTGCTTCACGTAACAAAATCATTATGGATGAGCACAGTGGACGTATCCTAGTGGACGCAGATCTTGCTAAAGAAGAGTCTGAAAAGATTCAAAAACTAATTGGGAACTAAATTTAATCCCAATAATCATACACCAATACCGATTCAGTAAAGGGTACAAATAATTTTACGAATTTCTGATGAATGGAGTGAGGTAGATAAATGCTATCTCGATCTACCGCTTTGGTAAATTTCATCGTCAAACTATGAGTAAACCCCTGTGTCAACCCCTCTGGAGATACATTTTCTGTGAAATTTAAATCTACTACTCCTTCTATCTGTTGAAGACTATATCCCCCATCAGAAATCAACTGTAGGTCTGTAGTAGTAATATCTGGCTTAAACTTTATGAGCACAATATGATTTAACATCTTTTGCTCAACTTTTGAGGTTAGCTCACTTTTGACTGATCTGGGATGATAAAAAACACCTATAGCAACCGTAGTGAGGTAGAATAACACTACCATTACAAGCGCAAAACGATCTGTAATTCCAATTTTAGACATAGATGGATTTTTTTCTAAAGTATAAAATTAAAAGAGAATTCTTCTAGACTGATAAAAGTATTTACGTAGGAAGAAAAAAACCTATCCACTTTTCTTAGTCTGAATTATTTAACTAAAATCAAAAAAATTATCAAAATGAAGACATAAAGTGGATAGGATAACAATAAACCAATTTATATAATAGACATTTTAAGCGTTCAAAAGTTACATCCTGAAATGCTAAAAAAATATTAAAATTTACAGGTAAGGTTTCTTTGCTATCTAAAATAAAATTGAAAAAAAGTTAAAAAACACTACTAATGTAACGTTTACTTCTCAAAAAAATGTTAATTTTGCGTTACATTTAAACTAATTTAAACCTATGGATCAAAATATTATTATCCCAATTTTCGGAATGCTAGTAGGAGTTATTATCCCTGTTTCAGTATTTATATGGCTCTATTATGAGGGCAAAGGCAAAAGAGAAACAATCCTTGAGATTTCCAAACAATTAGAAAATCCTGAAAAACTGGAAGAACTTTTAAGAATTTTCGACGACAGAAAAAAAGAACCAATTGATTACCGAAGAAATGGTGTCATCACAATATTTGTAGGAATTGGTCTCTACCTTCTTGGCTTTATTATGGCCTTTGGGAATATCTTAGAAGGAGTTGGATTTCTTGTAACCGCAATTGGTATTGGAACTTTAATCGCCGGATACCTTTATCCAAACACAGGAAAAGAGCTTACCAACGCCGTTGAAGAATTTGAAAAAAAATAATCTTGGGCAAACATCATAAAAAACTATTAAACAACCTTGAAGAGCTCCGAAAATCGGCTGGCTTCACCCAACAAGAATTATCTGTTAATGCTGAGGTATCGAGAAAAAGCATAAATGCTATAGAAAATGGCATCTATATTCCTTCTACTGTTTTAGCATTAAAAATTGCTAAAACAATTGAATGTAAGGTTGAAGACCTATTCAAATTGCCTTAAAAAACTAAGGAATTTAAAATTAGATAATAAAAAAACCTCACTTAAAAAGTGAGGTTGAAGTGGTGGGCGCTAAGGGATTCGAACCCCTGACCCCTTGGGTGTAAACCAAGTGCTCTGAACCAACTGAGCTAAGCGCCCTAACATGATAATAATTTATCTCCCGTTGGGATGGCAAAGATAAAATTAAAACGCAAACTCCAAAGTATTAAGTTTTAATTTTTACAAATTGATTTTGTTTTCTTTCAGATGGGCTAGAATTTCAGCCACGACAAATGTACTCCCACAGACAAAAATCAAATCTTCAGGTGTAGCTACTACTTTTGCGGATTCAAAAGCAATATGAATTGAATCAAAAAATGTTATTGTATTTTCTCTTTGGTTAATTACTTTCTTAAGGTCTTTTACTGCAAATCCTCGCTCTAAATTGGGGGTACTAATATAAAAGTTAGCCTCTTCTGGAAACAATGCTATTAATTCTTCTATTGCTCTACCTTTTACAAAACCCATCACCAGATGAAGTCTATTATAGGTTGTGTTTTCTAACTGTGTAGCGATGTATTCTAAACCTTCTTTATTATGACCCACATCCGCAATAATCTTGGGCTGCTCTGAGAGTGTTTGCCATCGACCCATTAGGTGAGTATTTTTGACCACTTTGGATAAGCCTTTCTTCAATACCTCTTCTGAAATTTCACCTTCATTAAGCTGTTGTATTGCAAGAACCGTTGTTTGAAGGTTTGCCCTTTGATAACTTCCTTTTAAATCACTCTCATAAAGTTGGACAGTATTATTCTTTACAAAAAAAATAGGGGCTTTCATTTTGAGCGCCTTATTTCTAAAAACAGCTTCTGTTTCAGGGTGTTTTTCGCCAATGACTACAGGGACACCTTCTTTTATTATACCCGCCTTTTCAGTTGCTATTTCAGGTCGTGTCGTACCCAAGAATTGAGTGTGATCCAAGCCTATATTCGTGACTATTGAAAGAATGGGTTTTATAATATTTGAAGCATCCAAACGTCCTCCCAAGCCTACTTCAATGATAGCAAAATCCACGTTCTCCTTTTCAAAAAAAGAGAACGCCATCCCTACAGTCATCTCAAAAAAAGAAAGCTTATGATCTTCAAAATAAGGTTTGTGTTTTTCAATAAAATCTACAACCTCTCCTTCAGGGATCATTGCTCCGTTGATCTTTATTCTCTCTCTATAATCAAGTAAATGTGGAGACGTGTATAATCCAGTCTTATAGCCAGCTTCCTGTAAAACTGATGCGAGCATATGCGACGTGGAGCCTTTTCCATTAGTACCACCTATATGAATGCTTTTAAACTTTTCATGGGGATGATTTAGATATACATCCAATTTTTTCATGGCTTCTAAACCTGGACGATACGCTGCTGCTCCAACCCTTTGATACATGGGTAACTTTGAAAACATCCAATCCAAAGTTTCTTTATAGCTACTCACCTTTATTCCCCTAATTTAAACTGAATCACAACAAAACCAACTTGCTCAGTTGGTGCATTACTATCTGGATACCATTTATGTAATAATGCAGTCCGCCTTGCTGGCTCAAGTAAGCACGGATGAGTATTAGTACTCCCCTTTACACCGGGTTCAGCAGTAATTACATTCCCTTGATTATTTACCGAAATACGAACCACTACAGTCCCTTCTTGATTACATTCTTGAACAACCTTACCATTGGACTGAAGATTCCTTCCATTAAGTCCATATCCTTTTCCACGGCCACCCAGCCCTGCAGTGCTATAATAACTAGAAGCGTATGGATTTCCTTCGATTTTTCCCTTGTCACCTTGAACGGAATCATCTCCTTCTCCAGCTACCTGTTTACCCTCTTGCTTTTTGTTTTTAAGTAAATTAGAGACCACACTCTTAGTAGCTTCTGAAACCTTAGGGGTTACTTTTTTTGGAGGAGATTCTGCGGGTTTCTCGGGTGATTTTTTTTCAGGCTGAATTTGCTCTACCTTCTGTTTTTTCTCCGGAACTGTAATAGTAGACTCTTTTTCTGTAAGAACTTCTGCTGTATTCTTAGAAGTAGAAACTGGAGGAGAAGTCACTTGCTGCTTCTCTTGCACTTGCTTCTCCTGAACCACATCTGGCTGGCTAGCAACAGCTCTCTCTGGCTGAACAGTGCCACTTCCCTGTGCTTGTGTTCCAAAATTGACTTCCATCCCATAACTAATTGGAGGATCGTAATAAGTAAGCCCTAACACAAAAAATAATAGTAGAATAAGGGCGGCACAGATTGCTGTGAGTATCGCTGACTTTTTTTTGTGTGGAGTTTCTAAGATTTTCATGACATCTATTGTGGAGTCTCTACGGCCAAAACTACTTTGATTCCATTTCTATTGGCTATATTCATAACATAGACAACCTCATCAATTGCAACTTTTTTCTCAGTTCGTAAAACAATCGAAGGAGTTTCCATAGAAGATAAAATCGAAATCAATTGATTTTCAAAACGTCTCTTCGTCACTTTATCAGAGTCTATAAAATACTGATTTGCATTGGTTATAGTGACTGCAACTGTGCTCCTATTCTCAGTTTTACCCTCAGCTTGTGGCAACTTCACCTCTATGGTATTTAATTGCTTAGCCAAGGTGGAAGCAATCATAAAAAAAATCAACAAGAGAAACACTACATCCGTCATTGAAGACATATTGAACTCAGGTCGTATCTGGTTGCGTCCTCTTAATTTCATCTTAAGCTGGTTCGTTAAGCAAGTCTAAAAACTCTAAGCTAGTCGCCTCCATTTGATAAACCACCTTATTGGTCTTAACCACTAAATGGTTGTAAGTAATATAGCCTAGAATTCCCACTATCAAACCAGCAACGGTAGTTGTCATTGCGGTATATAATCCATCGGCTAGCAATTGCATATCAATATTTCCACCGGCATTTGATATTTCAAAAATGGAAAGTATCATTCCTATTACTGTTCCAAGAAAACCTAACATGGGCGCAGCTCCAGAAATAGTGGCCAGTATGCTGATGTTTTTTTCCAACTGATATACCTCCAATCGCCCCGCATTTTCTATTGCAGTATTAATATCTTCTAATGGTCTTCCAATTCGTGAAAGCCCCTTAGACACCAATCTTGATACTGGTATATTTTCAGTAATACACAATTGTTGGGCTCCATCAATTTTACCATTCATAACAAATGAACGGATTTGAGGCATAAAATTAGGACTGACTTTAACCGCCGAGCGTATTGCCAAAAGACGTTCAAAATAAATATAAATGACCATCAAAAGAAGAACAAACAAAAGTCCAATGATCAATTGTCCACCAAGACCGCCATTTTGAATTAACTCAATTAAAGAAAGTGTTTTCTCTGTTTGTAGTGGCGAGGGATCTTGTGCTTGTAAGAAAATCATATGTAAGTGAAGTCTGTATATACTAAAACGCTTTTATTTTTAAAAAATTTCATGCACACCGCTAAAGAACATAATCACGAAGAAGAATAAAGGTTCCAAAGCCTCCTAGGAAACCGACTAAGGCTAACCAAGCTATCTTTTTGAAATACCAGAAGAAGTCAATTTTTTCCATTCCCATGGCTACAACTCCGGCTGCTGAACCTATAATAAGCATACTTCCTCCTGTCCCAGCAGAATATGCAATTAAATGCCATACAGGATCATCAGTCCCCATTGAGAACATTCCCATACTTGCTGCCACAAGTGGAACATTATCAATCACCGCTGATCCTATCCCTAAAAGAGCAATAACAATATCGGTATTTGGGATTGCTGTGTTTAATCCCTCAGCAAAATTAAATAACATCCCCAGTGATTCCAATGCTGCTACAGCCAATAAAATTCCTAAGAAGAATAAAATACTAGGTAACTCAATTTTAGACAATGACCGATGTAAAGGACTCGCAGTTTGATGTGCGTCACTTTCAGCGTCGATAGATGTAATATTGATTTTAGCTTTACTAAAAATCTCTGCAAATGTTGATACAATTGCCAAAGACAACATCATACCCACATAAGGGGGTAGGTGTGTAAGTGTTTTAAAAACAGGGACAAAAACAATTGCTGAAAGCCCTAAATATAACATAGTAGCTCCGCGTTTGTGTGTTTGAATATTTGCATCGTCTTCTGCCATTTTTATTTCTCCTTGAAATGCAGGTAAAAATGAAGCAATTCCTACTGGTATTACTAAACAAACTATAGAAGGAACCAACACATAACTTATCAACTTCAATGTAGTAACCTTATTTCCTATCCATAACATTGTGGTGGTAACATCACCAATGGGAGACCATGCTCCACCAGCATTAGCAGCTACGATTATAAGTCCTGCAAACCACAAGCGTGTTTGACGATCGTGGACTACTTTTTGTAAAATTGTGATCAATACTATAGTTGCAGTAAGGTTATCAATAATTGCCGAAAGGATAAAGGCCAAAATTCCAAAAATCCACAATAATCCCTTTTTACTTCTTGTTTTGATAAAATTTTTGATTGTAAAGAAGCCATTAAAGTAATCTATGATTTCGACTATGGTCATTGCTCCCAAAAGAAAAATAATAATCTCAGCTGTCTTTCCTAAGTGATGCAATAAGATTTCATCAATATGGGAAGGAGACAATTCTTTCAGCTCCGCATTGACCTCAAAAACAGGCAAATGAGCTAAAGATATAATGGCCCACATAAAAGCCATCATCGCTAAAGCAGGGATTAATTTATCTACTTTGAGATTGTGCTCCAGAGTAATCGCAAGATAACCCAGTACAAAAAGAACAATTATTACAGTTTCCATAAATTAGTTAAAGTTTAAAGCCTAAAAATATTAAAATTCTTTACCCTACCTATCATTTGATGGATAAAAAATAACTCCAGCGCTGTGATCAATTGAAGAACCTGTAACCGAAGCCAAACAATTCTCTTCATTTCTTAAACGCAATACACCCAAAAAACCAAAAATTAACGCTTCTTTAAAATCAATAAGCTTTTGATCAGGAATATGAATTCTGGCTTTGGTATGCTTTTTTAAAAGAGAAATTAAGTAACTGTTTTTTGCACCACCACCAGTAACCAAAACACTTTGATCCTCCTTAAAGTTTTTACCGATTTCTTCACTTATGTGAAGTGTATAGGTATAAATCAAATCTTCTACCGAGAATTGTTTATAGGTTTCTAATAAAGGAAAAATCGTTGCATGTACCCACTCAATACCTAAAGATTTTGGATTTGACTTTTTATAATATTCTAATGTATTTAACCTTGTATAAAATTCTGGAATCAATTTTCCCTCTTGAGCTAGATGTCCATCACGATCAAAGGGCATTCCCTTTTTTTCAGCTAAAAGATTTAAAACCGTATTGACTGCACAAAGATCATAAGCAATCATCTCTCCATTTATAACATAAGAACCATTGGCAAAACCGCCTAAATTTAAACATGCATTGTAATCAGAAAACAATAATTTATCTCCAATAGGAACAAGAGGCGCTCCTTGTCCACCAAGGAACACATCCTGGCTTCTAAAGTCACATACTACTTGTTGATTTAATTGAGTGGCTAGGTCAGCAAGGTTACCGATTTGATATGTTATCCCTTTATCTGGCTGATGGAGAATTGTATGGCCATGAGAACATACAGCATCTAATTGAGTGATTTTGTGGGTTTGAATAAAGTTTAATATCGTTTTGCCAAGTAGACTTGTGTAACGTCTATTTTCAATTTCCAAGGCGTCTTTTGATACAGAATGAAGTGAATTTAAGTTTTCTTTCCACTCAGAAGAATATGGAATTGTTTCAGCAAACTCAATAGAAAATGCCCAGTTTTCTTTTTTAGTAAAACAAATATATGCTACATCAATTCCATCAAGGGAAGTTCCAGACATTACACCTAAAACATTGTATGTTGCATTATTCATATTTGTTGATGTTATTAGCGACAAAGAAAGCTAAAATTATAGTATTTTCAATTTTAGTTTAAAAAAATTAAAATATCTTCAGTTAAGCTCGTTTTTATTACGACTTCTTGAATGATTCAGTTTTTTTATTGACTTTATTACAAGCAGTTCAAATAGATTCTTAATTTTGTCGTCCTTCAAAAACTAATTTTATGTTGCCAGCTAAACAAGGTTTATACAATCCAGAATTTGAACATGACAACTGCGGTGCTGGGTTTATCTGTAGTCTTCAAGGGAAGAAAACAAATGATATTATCCACAAAGCACTTGATATACTTGACAAACTAGAGCACCGAGGTGCTGTAAGTTCGGACGGTAAAACTGGAGATGGAGCCGGGATTTTAATCGAAATCCCTCATGATTTTCTTGTGACTAATTGTGATTTTGAACTTCCTGCCATACATCAATATGCAGTTGGAATGGTTTTTCTTCCTAAAAAAGAAAATCAGCGCAGTTATTCTGTAGGGGTCTTTGAATCTGAAATAAAAAAGCAAGGTCTTGAGGTTCTGGGGTGGAGAAAAGTTCCTGTAAATCCGGAGGTAATGGGAAGTATTGCCGCTCAAACCGAGCCTCACATCATGCAAATATTTATTGGCCGTGGTGACAAAGAACTTTCGGACCATGAATTCAACATCAAATTATTTATTGCACGCAAGATTGCTGAGCACACAATTTTGAATTCAAAACTTTCACAAGCTTCTTATTTTTATTTACCTAGTTTATCTACACATACGCTAATCTACAAGGGGCTTCTAATCCCAGAGGACATAAAAGGATATTATCAAGATTTATCTGATCCTGCAGTTGTTACTCGTTTGGCACTTGTACATCAGCGTTTTTCAACAAATACCTTCCCAACTTGGGACTTAGCTCAACCGTTTCGCTACATGTGCCACAATGGTGAAATCAATACCTACAGAGGAAATCTAAGCCGTATGCAAGCTCGAGAAGAGCTGCTTGAAAGTGATTTATTTGGTCCCGACATTAAAAAAATTCTTCCCATTATCCTCAAAGGAAAATCAGATTCATCTTCCATGGATATGGTTGTTGAATTGTTATTGGCTACTGGAAGATCCCTTCCAGAGGTAATGATGATGCTTGTCCCCGAAGCATGGGAAAAGCACAACGCGATGAATGACGATAAAAAAGCCTTTTATAAGTACAATGCATGTATCATGGAACCATGGGACGGTCCAGCTTCCATTCCTTTTACCGATGGAAAATACATTGGAGCTTTGTTAGACCGTAATGGTTTGCGCCCTTCAAGATATTCTGTGACTAAAGATGGCTATGTGGTCATGTCCTCTGAAACAGGTGTACTTGACATCACTCCTGAAAACATTGAACGTCATGGACGCTTAGAGCCTGGAAAAATGTTTTTAGTAAATATGGATGAAGGCCGTATTATTGAAGACGATGAAATAAAAAACGAAGTAACCACAAAACGTCCTTATCAAAAATGGTTAGATGAAAATCTATTACCGTTAAAGGATGTACCCTACACTGGAAATATAACGCCAACTGAAAAAGAAGATTTCGAAACACGTATGCGAATCTTTGGCTACACTCAAGAAGATTTGAAAACGATCATTTCTCCAATGATCACCGAAGGGAAAGAAGCAATAGGATCTATGGGAATTGACACACCCCTTGCTGTACTCTCTGAACGCCCTCAATTATTGTATAACTATTTCAAACAACTTTTTGCACAAGTCACAAATCCACCTCTTGATGGAATTCGAGAAGAAATTGTTACGGATACAAGTTTAAGTATTGGAAGTGAATTCAATCTTTTTGAAATTTCCTCCAAACATGCAAAAAAATTAAGCATCCAAAACCCTGTTATTTCTAATGAGGATTTAGATAAAATTAAATTCATTGAAAACAATGATTTTAAAGCAGCAACTATCTCAACATTATATGAAATTAGTGGCCGATTAAATAGTCTTGAAAATGCCCTTGAGGATATGATTTCAGGAATTGAAAAGGCAATTGATCAAGAAGGTGCAAATATTATTATTCTTTCCGATCGTGGGGTTTCTCCAAGTATGGCACCCATCCCAATGCTATTGGCAACTTCACATGCACACCATGCATTGAAACGTCTTAAAAAGCGTTCTAAATTTGGAATTATCATTGAATCAGCAGAACCTAGAGAACCCCATCACTTTGCTTTATTATTTGGCTACGGTGCAAGTGCGATCAATCCTTACATGGTCAATGAAATTATATTAAATCAAGTAAAAGAAGGCATTATTAGTATTACCGCTGAAAAGGCGGTGGAAAACTTCAACAAAGCAATTGCCAAAGGAATCGTCAAGGTGATGAATAAAATTGGGATTTCAACCTTGCATTCTTATCGTGGAGCTCAAATTTATGAAGCCCTGGGACTTTCTCAAAAGGTAATTGACCGTTTCTTCTGCAATACTGCAACTCGAATTGAAGGAATCGGTTTATATGAGATTGAAAAAGAAATCAACGGCCGTCACACTAAGGCTTACATACATGAGTCTAATCTCGGACTACCTCTAGAAATTGGCGGTGATTATCGCTGGAGAAGAGATGGAGAAGAACATGTAGTAAATCCAACAACCATTGCTAGTTTACAACAAGCTGTGAGACAAAATAAACCTGAAAGCTATGAGATTTTTTCTAAAAAAATCAATGAGCAGAATGAGAAATTAATGACACTCAGAGGCTTGTTTGAGTTTTCAAGTTTTGATCCTATTCCAATTGACCAAGTTGAGCCTTGGACAGATATCGTTAAGCGCTTTAAAACAGGTGCTATGTCATTAGGATCTATTAGTCAAGAAGCACATGAAAACTTAGCCATTGCGATGAATCGTATTGGTGGAAAAAGTAACTCTGGAGAAGGAGGGGAAGACAAACTTCGATTCCAACCTGACGAAGATGGGAACTGGAGAAACTCCGCAATCAAGCAGGTCGCTTCAGGACGTTTTGGAGTCTCTAGTCATTATTTGAGTTCTGCAAAAGAAATTCAAATCAAAATGGCGCAAGGAGCCAAACCTGGAGAAGGTGGGCAACTACCTGGACCTAAAGTAAACCCGTACATTGCATCAGTACGAAATTCAACTCCTTATGTAGGATTGATATCACCACCGCCTCATCACGACATTTACTCTATAGAAGATTTGGCTCAATTAATTTATGATTTAAAAAATGCCAACCGTTCAGCACGAATCAATGTAAAGCTTGTTTCTGAAGTAGGCGTTGGAACTATTGCTGCGGGTGTTGCCAAAGCAAAAGCCGATGTTATACTAATCTCCGGATATGATGGTGGGACGGGAGCTTCTCCACTTACCTCTTTAAAACATGCAGGACTTCCTTGGGAACTTGGAATTGCTGAAGCACAACAAACCTTGGTGATGAATGACCTGAGAAGTCGAATCGTTCTGGAATGTGATGGTCAAATGAAAACAGGTCGAGATGTAGCCATTGCTTGTCTTCTAGGTGCTGAAGAATTTGGTTTCTCTACGGCACCCCTTATCGCCTCTGGCTGCATCATGATGCGCGCGTGTCATCTAAACACTTGTCCAGTAGGTATTGCGACTCAAGATCCTGAACTTCGCAAAAACTTTAAAGGAAAACCAGAACACGTAATCAACTATATGTACTTTGTAGCTGAAGAATTACGTCAAATTATGGCTGAATTAGGATTCAGAAGTATAGATGAAATGGTGGGTCAATCTCAAAAACTCAACATGAAAAAAGCGCTTGAACATTATAAAGCGCAGGGAATTGATCTTTCCAAGATCTTATATAAGCCTAATGTTCCTAATACCGTTCATGAACGAAATACAAAAAAACAAGACCACGGATTAGAAAACGTATTGGATTTTGATATTTTAAGCCAAGCACATCCTGCCTTGTACAGAAAGGAAGAGCAACACTTAGAATACCGTATTAAAAACACCAACAGAACAGTGGGTGCGATTCTCAGTAATGAGATTTCTAAAATCCATGGCGCTGATGGCTTACCTAAAAATACACTTAGTCTCAAGTTTAATGGAACAGCAGGACAAAGTTTTGGAGGTTTTGCAACTCACGGATTGTTCATGAAGATTGTGGGTACTGCTAACGACTACTTTGGGAAAGGCTTATCAGGAGCAACCCTAATCGCTCAGGTGCCAGAGAAAGCCACTTTTGTCCCTCATGAAAATGTTATTGTTGGAAATGTCTGTCTTTATGGAGCTACCAAGGGAGAGGCTTATATTAATGGAATTGCAGGGGAACGTTTTTGTGTTCGTAACTCAGGAGCTACAGCTGTAGTAGAAGGAGTTGGAGATCACGGCTGCGAGTATATGACCGGAGGAATTGCAGTTGTATTAGGAGAATTTGGAAGAAATTTTGCTGCAGGAATGAGCGGGGGTATTGCCTATCTTTACAGTGAGGACGGAACCTTTGATGAAAAGAAATTCAATTTAGAAATGGTTGAATTGGAAGATCTTCAAGACACCGATCGTGAAACTCTTCACCAATTATTAGAAAATCATACTGATTATACGAAGAGTCCGAAAGCTTCAGAAATCCTCAAAGGGTGGCCGGAATCAAGTAAAAAGTTTATTAAAGTAATGCCAACAGATTACAAACGTGCTTTGGAAATGATGGCCAATCAGGAAACTGAAAAAACTGTTTAAATCATGGGAAAAATTAAAGGATTTATGGAATTTGACCGTCTCAAAGAGTCGGTAATTGACCCAAAAGAACGTATTAAAAATTATAATGAATTTACAATTGCTCCTGAAGAAAAGAAACTTCAAGAACAAGGAGCTCGTTGTATGGATTGCGGGGTACCTTTCTGTCATAGTGGATGTCCCCTAGGAAACTTGATACCTGACTTTAATGATGCAGTATATCAAAACGAATGGCAACGCGCTTTAACCATACTACATAGTACCAATAATTTTCCTGAATTTACAGGAAGATTATGTCCAGCTCCATGTGAGGAAGCTTGTGTACTCGGTATTGTTAATCCACCCGTTTCTATCGAATTAATTGAAAAATATATTGTTGAACGTGGATTTGCAGAAGGATGGATTAAACCCCAACCTCCAGAACAACGAACTGGAAAAACAGTAGCAATTGTAGGATCGGGTCCTGCAGGATTGGCCGCGGCACAACAATTGAATCGAGCAGGTCACGCTGTAACTGTTTTTGAGCGCGATAACAAAATAGGCGGCTTATTGCGTTACGGTATTCCAGATTTTAAAATGGAAAAAAATGTAATTGATCGTCGAATAGAAGTATTAGTCGCAGAAGGAATCGAATTTAAATGCAATGTAGAGATCGGAAAAACAATTACTGCAGAGGCATTAGAAAAAGAATTTGATGCCGTAGTTCTTGCTACAGGAGCAACAATAAAAAGAGAACTTCCAATACCGGGTTCAGACTTAAAAGGTGTAGTCCAAGCCATGGACTTTTTACCTCATAACAATAAAGCTGTAGACGGACAACACGAACGTGAAGCACAATTTCTAGCGACTGATCGTGATGTGGTTGTTATAGGAGGAGGAGACACCGGTTCAGATTGTATTGGGACCTCAAACCGTCATGGAGCAAAAAGTGTGACAAACTTCGAACTAATGTCTAAACCAGCTGAAGGAAGAACAGAAGAACACCCATGGCCTTACTGGCCCTTCAAACTTAAAACCAGTTCTTCACATGAAGAAGGCATTCACAGAGAGTGGAGTATCTTAACCAAAGAGTTTGTAGGGGATAAGGAAGGAAAACTTGTGGGACTAAAAACTGTTGAAGTTCAATGGAAAAAAATACCGGGTGAACGTCCACAACTCATTGAAAGAGAAGGATCTTTAAAAGAATGGCCTTGTGATTTGGCGCTACTAGCACTAGGGTTTTCGGGTCCTGAGAAAACACTTCCAGAACAATTTGGACTAACTTTTGACGAACGCGGAAACATTAAAGGTGAAAATAATTACCAAACACAAAAGCCTTCAATTTTTACAGCAGGGGACTGCCGAAGAGGTCAATCCCTAATTGTATGGGCTATCTCTGAAGGGCGTGAAGCTGCACACCAAGTTGATACTTTTTTAATGGGAAAATCTACCCTTCCACAAAAAAATATGGCAGGTGATTTAATGGCAGTATAAGCTTTACCATATAGTATTTTAAATCCTCACTTAAGTGGGGATTTTTTGTTAAAAATAAATAGGTTTGTAACAAATGAAAATTGAATACGTCATAAAGAAAAACAAACCTAAATGCGTTTCACTCAGCTAATACTCCTTTTACTTTTTTCAGCCTATCTCAATGCACAACAAACAACTCTTCCTTCTTTTGATGGTAAAGTATCTCCAGAAGAATGGAAGGATGCAGAAACCTTTACTATAAAGTATGAAATTGATCCAGGAAACAATGTGCCTTCTCCACATTTAACGGATGTTTTTATTACCTACTCTAAAACAGATTTATACGTTGGTTTTATTGCATATGCTGATATGAAAAACCTACGTTCCTCTATAAGAAATAGAGACGAAGGCTATCAAGATGACAATGTGCTGATTGGAATAGACACCTATGGAGATGGTCGTTTTATGGTGTCGGTAGGCGCTAATCCCGAGGGCAACCAATTGGACTTAAAACTATTATCCAATGGAAATGATGACACCTCTTACAATATCAATTTTGAGTCTAAAGCAAGTAAACATGACGACAGTTATCATGTAGAATTAAAAATTCCGTTCTCTGTCCTACAATTCAAAAATGCTCCTGAAATGAAATGGAAGGTTTTACTCTTCCGTTCGACCTATACCGAATCAAATCGAAGTGGAAATATAAACTTCCCTATAGATTTAAACAATCCTTGTTTACCTTGCCAAACCCCCTCTACAATCACCCTCAAAGGTATTGAATCTAAAAACAGAGTTACTCTTTTACCCTACGTTTATGGTGGTCTTTCTGGCGAAGGAGATCAAGAAGGTCTCACCTACGGTAAACCTCAAGGAACTATAGGTTTAAGTGGCTTGTTTGACATCAACAACACCACTTCCCTAGAATATGCTCTCAATCCCGACTTCTCTCAAGTAGAAGCCGATGTTTCTAGAATTACTGCCAATAATACTTTTGCAGTTTTCTTTGAAGAACGAAGACCTTATTTCAATGAAGGAAACGACATTATTGAAACCGAATTAAATACAGTCTATACCCGATCAGTAAATAAGCCCTTACTCTCAACTAAATTAATAAGCCAAGGGGAAAATCAACGCTTTTATTGGTTAACCGCTTATGATGAAGAATCACCCTACCTACTTGCAGGGGAAAACCGATCCTATTTTGGGGAAGGAAAAGGCGCTTTTTCAAATATTTTTAGATACCAAAGAAACTATGAACAGGGAAGCAATGTCGGTTTTTTAACCACCAATAGAATTTTTAGAAATGGCGGATATGGCCATACCATTGGGGTAGACGGATTATTATGGTTTAAAAAATCCTATGCCGTTGGCTTCGAATACAATCGTAGTATTATTCTAGAACCACAAGCGGATTGGATTGAAGAAAATGACCGTATTGGAGACTTTTCAACCAATTTGGATGGAGAACAATTAAATGGAAATGCCCTTAATGTTTCCTTAAGAAGGAACACTAAAAACTGGAATTCTGGAATTGACTACCAACAGTTTTCCCCTCATTACCAGACCCCGTTGGGATTTGTTACTCAAAACAGTATTAGAACGTTAAATGCCTATCAAGGCTATCAATACTTTTTTGATAAAGAAGATTTTTTAAAGCAATTTAATATTGAATTAGAGAGTGAACTCACTTACAACTACAATAATCTTCGTAAATTCTTAAGCTTTGATGCCTCGACCAATGTCCAACTCGATAATAATATTCGAAGTCAAATAGGTTATAGTCATATTGTAAATGAAGAATACGAAGGATTCAATGCGAAAAGCATGGATGTATTTGAAATGTTTGTTGGTTACAACCCCTCTGAATCAATTCGTTTGGGCGTATTTAGCAGCATGGGAGAATCGATTCGATATGACGATGAAAATCCAGCAATAGGAGATAACTTTTTCATTGGAACCTTTAATAGTTTTCAAATCACCCCAAAACTCAGATTCAGTCCTAGTGTTCGTTATTCACAATTAAAAAATAAAGAAGATGAAAGTCTATATTTCTCCGGATTTATTGCGCGCTCTGTTCTAAATTTCCAATTCAATAATGATCTTTCTTTTCGTTTGGTAGGGGAGTTTAATGACTTTGATAAGAACTTTTTTTACCAGCCTTTACTCAAGTGGAATCCCAATCCTTTTACCATATTTTATATTGGCGGAACCAATGGTTATTCTCAAATTAATCCGAACAATCGTTATGGTATAGAAAACAGCCAATTGTACTTCAAATTCCAATACCAGTTTGATCTATAATTCTGTCTTTTGGGGGTATATACTTATCAAGGATAAAAACCTCTATATTCCGCTTTAAAAAGGTTAAAAAAGCCTAGAATTCTATTAGAATCAATTTGTATTTAATGCCTTATTAATCAGCCTAGCTAAATCAATCCTATCTCCTTGTTTTATTGAATCCGTAACCGTTAAAATTAAAATACGTTTTCCGTTAAGGTTTAAATAGATGTTTTGTCCGTTTGGCAAATTAACACCACTCCGAGAAAAAGGATTTAAATTAGGTTTCATCACACCTGGTATTATTAAGGGTAAACTCTGTGCAGAATTATTTTCCAAATAGAAAGCACGTTGTGGAGTAAGAGCTTTCAAGGTCTTCTTATTTCCAGGCACACCTTTTAGTAATCTAAATTCTACTTTAAGAATCGCCAAAAAACGATTTTCAAATTGTAAATAATTTCCTTCTGTAACAGTTAATTGATTAGAAGTGCCTTTAGACATTCCAAAGCCCTTTACCAGAGAATCTGTTTTACGATCACGTACAGAAACCATCAACTCAAATTTAGATTTATTCCAAAGTTTTACTGTATAGCCCTTAATTAAAGGATAATCAATTTGCACTAGTTGTTTTGGAGGAATAAGCAATTGTGAACTATCCTTAGATCCTTGTTGACCTATAGCAAGATTATATAAAAGAACAAAAATCAAAAAAGGCTTCCACATAAGATAAAGATACAATGTTTAAAACAAGAAATACAAAACGGTCAAACTTTTGGCTTTGATTTCAGTCCAAAAAAAAGACCCATTCACATTTGTGAATGGGTCTTCGAAGAAGGCGGCGACATACTCTCCCACCGGATGGCAGTACCATCTGCGCTAGTAGGCTTAACTTCTCTGTTCGGAATGGGAAGAGGTGAGCCCTACTGCTATAACCACCTTAATTGTCG
>Ga0209603_1000351_pt1 | contig 57761 bp, 75 predicted proteins | sample COGITO_mtgs_1206_FD_184812 | JGI IMG/M metagenome (GOLD analysis project Ga0209603, IMG submission 184812) | Pelagic marine microbial communities from North Sea - COGITO_mtgs_120607 (SPAdes) (version 2) | ecosystem: Environmental > Aquatic > Marine > Epipelagic ...
TTGTTATCATAGTGCCATTATTTTAGTCATTGCATCCAACCTTGTCAATAAGTCATAGTGCTTGCTCTCAGGTACTCTTTTAAGCATATCTATAGCCTCACCTAGAGTTGAGTTGTCTCTATTTTTTAGTGACTCATCGTACTTGTTTTTAATGTCTTCGTATTTTTTCTTGTACTCAGACAACTTACTAGTGTATTGTTTATGCACACTAAGGAATGCCGAAGACTTAACCTCTGATGCGTAAAGATCTCCCTTACCATACCTCTCTAGTAGGCGTGACTTAGCCTGTGTGTAGATGTGATAAAATGCCTCCTCATAAGCCTCAAGAGATGGGAACACATTATTTATAGCGTGAAGAACACTTGCGTGATCCTTATTCATAGAGCTACCTATTCTTTCTAGTGATTCTAATGGACAAAGCTCCCTTGACAACTTAAAATATACAGCCCTTGCGTATACGTTCCTTCTCTTTTGTCTTGGCTCAGATAGTTTAAAGTCTATCATTGCCTCAACTTCTTTTCTTATATCTTGTAGTGTCATATTGTTTGATTTAAAAAACCCCCACCTAAGCAGGGGTTTGAGTTTAATTTAGAAGTCAAGCACAGGCTCTACTTCTTCTGTTGTAGCAACTTCTTTCTTGAAATACCCATCAAGGTAAGTCTTTAGTTCAGCGGCTACGTCATCTGCCTTAGCAGAATCTTGCTTGGTTAAATTAGCACCGACTGTGAATTCAGGCGTACTGTACTTAATACTACCTTTCTTCTCATCGTTTGATGTAAGAACCTCAATCCATTGGTTGTCAATAATGTTCTTGTTCGCTTCCATAAAGTCAGACCATTGTCTCACTCCTGATCCCTTTAGGGATATGTTAGCTACAGTACCATCCTCTAACATTACATAGATAGATCGGTTGTACTTACCACCTGCGGCAGTAATAGTTGGCTTGATGTCTTTGTAAAGACCCTCAGCAATTACACCCCCCTTAAAGGAACGAACTGTCATTGGCTCGCTTCCAATATAGAAGACCTCGTTTGAATAGATCCCACTCTCGCTAGCATCATTCCATCCCTTCACTGTGTGATAGTTCTGTAGGAACAAAAACTTTAGAGGTAGTTCTACCTTGACATTCTCTCCTGCTTCCTTGTCATAGTAGCTAAAAGATTTGTCATTTGATTTCCACTCCAAATACTTTGAAGTTGGGTTTGCGCTCTTAGGAGCTTCGTTTGTGTGGCTAATTCTTGCCATAGTAAAAAAAATTTAAATTACGGTCATCTTGCCCTGACCGCATGGGCTATATTTTCAATCCTTTTGGAGTTTACCAAATGGTTGACCTCGCTTTTTGCTAGTAAAAAATTCATCTGAAGTGTAGTCCAAAACAAACTTATGCCTACGAGCAACTTTTATCCTAAACTCTCCGTTTGGTCTATACCCAAACTTTATCTTAAACCTTGAGTCTTCAATCTTAAACTCCCTAAGATCTTCTTGTTGATACTTTTCTTTTAAAATCATAATACTTCGTTTGATACAAATTGTTTAACATCGTCAGTAGCATCTGGCCCGAAGAATCTCTTCCAAACGTTTACTGCTCTCTCTACTTTTCTCATCCCACTCTCTAAGAAGTCATCACTGCAAGTGAATCGCTTCATCTGTAGTGTCTTCTTGTCAATAACAAAGAACTCAAAGGGTAAACCAAACATAGACGAATAAATAAACGCCTGACTGTCGTAGTTGTACATATAAGCACTCTTCCTGAACGAATCTATGTTACTTGATGTCTTGATGTCAATAATCTTATTAGCCGTTATAATATCAGCCTTGCCCTTGAACTCTACATCAAAGAAGTTACCAATAATAGGTACCTCATACTGAGCACCTAATGAATAAATCTCTGATGATAACTCCTTGTTAGACTTCATCTCATTTATAGCCGCATCCAGCTCTAATTGTTCCTTAGTTAATAATAATAACCTACCATCAGACTGCTCCTTATAAGCCTTAGTGTTTCTGGTTGATGCGTCTATGATCTCAAACTCTCCGAGCTTATGAGCCTCTAGCATAGATACATGGAAGTACCTACCCTGCACCATTGGTAATGTCTCTTGTTGTGGCTTACCAAACTCTCTAGGGTTCTTTAGGAGTGTCCCTATGTTACTGTTTGATAAGTAGTGACTCCCAAACTTACCATAGTAATGTTTATCGTCCCTCAATTTGTTCAATACGTCTTCTTGTTTCATTGTATTTAGTTATTTGTGTTTCTCTTAATTCTTTTAAAAAAGCTATTCGCTTGTGGTTCTTCCTAGTAGATATCTCGGACTGAACGCCCTGCTCTATCTGGTCTAGTTTTTTCTTGTACTTCTGCTCAAGGAACTTAAACGCTCCGTACTCAAACCCCATCTCGTGGAAGTCCTTAGTGCATTTGATCTCTCTGTAAAACTCAGAGTCAGTTGAGTATATTTTAATACCATCCTCATTCTTGATGATCTTGATGCCCTTGAATATTACCGACTCCTCATCTTCAAGCTCTATATAAACAGAACCCTTTAACATCCTCGCTTGAACAAATAATCTATCCTTTGTGTGTATCATGGCTACAAATGTATTTAATAAATTGTTAATACGCAAGCTTTTTCTTAAAAAAGTTCGTCTTCCTCTGTAACTCGTTCTTTATCACAAACAAGTCATAAGCCTTGGCAGCCTCCTTTGGGTCTTTGTAATACCCCATGCTGTATCTTTTTCTTTTGTGAGTAAAATCAACCCTAAAATAATATCTGCCTTGACCCTTCTTCCTACTAACCCCTATATATTTCATATATTATATTTTTTTTTAAATCTCTATAATAGAGAGTAAAATCGACACTTCGACACAGACCCTTGATAATCAATAACTTAGCCGTGTCGACCCGTGTCGATTTATACTATTCCGTGTCGATTTCTAGTCTAATTGTTACGTTTTCCCACTTCCCATACCTCATTTCTTTGTTCACTAGGAAGTCAATTCGCTTAGTCCAACGCTTGTTCATTCTATCTTCGACACGCCAAATACCATCCATTTCGCCTGCATTTTGTACACAAACCTTTGCCCCAAACACAAACCCATACGCTTCAAGATCCCTTGAAACGGCTATCCACCTATGACCTTGTGGATTGGCTTTGTTGATCTTCTTTAGTGATGCCGTGGTCAAATAATCTGCGTTGCATTGCCTCGGATCTGCGTGGTATATGGTAGCCGTAACGAATACGGACATTACTAAGTTAAGAAGCATAGCATATCGTTTAACTTGTTAGCATCGCTTATGGTAATGGTCTTTCCATTACTCTTGCGTAGAGACACTGTACTGTCGTTAATAAACTTCAAGGTTATTCCGTTGCTGATCTTAAAGCTAAGGTCATAGGCACTTATTATATCAAGCATAGTGGTGTCTTCCGTTACCTCTACGTTGTTCACTCTCATCTCTTCCTTTGTGTCTAAGGTGTAGATGTTTGATTTCATTGACTCAGCGAACTCATAATCTGGCTCATCGCCTTTCCATACCCACCTAGCACCTCTCTTATCCCCTAGTTTAATCAAGAAGTTGTTATCCCTTAGGTACTCTATCTCTTGTTGGTTTAAGCCACTCTGTGTAGCCCAGTATTTCATTGATGTTTTTGGGTTCTCATCAATGATTCTCTTCATTGTAATAATTTTATTTAACATATCTATTTGTTTTATAATCTCCCATAAAGGAAGAGGTTTAATAATTCTAAGTTGTCTGTTAAGTCCCCACCCGTTTGATAAAAACTGTGGAAGAACCTATCCAATTCTAATGGATCAATGTCCATGTCTTGTGCTATCCTTAGGAAGCCATCAAGGTTTTCTTGTTGTCTGCTCATTATAAATTATTTAATTGATTAATACTCTCTGAGAAATCTACTCCACCAATAACATGGTTTTGTTCTTCGTCTATCTTATCTGTCTTAGGGTTAATTCTCTCTCTTTGTTTAATAAATTCTACTACAGCTCTGTATGTGTGGTCTATATCGCAGTCTAATAATGCGTGTGTAATATCCCCTACTTCGTTTTCATCTGCTCCATTATCATAGCACTTCTCTACTACAGGCATCAGCCAATCCCATGAGGAATGGTATTGGTTAAATTGATTACTACTCTGAGCCTCGTAGTTCTTACCAACACCCATAAATTCTGCTATTAGTTCATTGTCTTTCATAATCTATTTTTTTTATGTTATCAAATTCTATTTGTGCATCACTTGGATACGTTTTTAATATGGCCTCACACACCTCATCACAACCCTTTGATTGGTCATTGATGAGGTATCTGTTGCCGTTTACTACCATTACTGTCATATCTCTGCCGTGAAGTTTAGGTAGTTATCTTCTGGGTTCTGATCAAACCAGAGCTTAACCTTCATGCCTAACTGATAATCAGCGTATTCTCTAATGTCTTCGTCACTTACTCCATTTTCTTTCTGTATGGTATCGTTCCACCCATAATCTGTCTTATCAAACATATCTTGTACTCTATCGACAGAGCCACTAGATTTAATCTTCTCTAGCTCTTCTATAATTTTTGAATAATCATCTCTTGAGATTTCATACTCAATGTATTCTGGTTCTGTTTCTCTTGCAAAGAATCTCTCCCCTGCGTTACTTGGTTGTACTGCGAACATGAATTTACCATCAATGTCGCCATTATAATATCTTCCCATTTTGTTAATTGTTTATTAGTTCATAAATTAAATCTACTATCTCGCCATCTGTGGCGTCCTCGCCTTTAATTTCTATGATGTGGTCGATGGCTTCGATAACCCTCATCATTCCAAATCCCTCGGCTTTTTCTTTTGAGTTGCCTAAGTTAATTAACTCGTGTGCTTGTTCTTTCATAGTTCTGTAAAAATTTAGTTCCTATATTGTGTCTACATTCATTTCGTTGAATACTCTACAATAGTCCTCTGCCTCTGTCTCATTAGCAAAGTATGTCCAGTCCGTTCCGTTTTCAATGAAGTTATCATCTGTGTCGTAAACATCAAGACATACTCCGTATGGTCTGTCTCCATAGTGTTCATCCCCAACCATATCATAGTCAGGGACTCGTACTGCTTTTAAAATTGTTTTCATAATGTTTTGTTTTAATAGGGGTTTTTACACCCCCTTTGTTATTTTATTACTTGGTATATTTTTTTAAATTTCTTAATTTTTGTTGTAATTCTTCTAATTCAGCTTGAGCCTCATATTTTCCCTCTTGAGTGTCGTGCCACCCATTTGATAAAATAGCTTCTTGATATTGAATATCCATTTCTAATTCTGTAATTTCTTCTAGAGTTGTCATATTATATAGTTTTAATTGTGAGTTCCTAAATAATGGTCATGAATTATCTCATGAGCATATTGCTCAATATAAGTATCTGAGAAATCAGCATATCCATTTGTCATCTTACTCCAACTCCAATCATCCTTATCATCCTTATCGTAATTAATCAGTTTCTGTATCACTTTTGTTTTGTAAATAACATATGCTATTTCTGGGATGACAGAATTTGCACTTGCTATGTTATCAGATGGCATTGCTTTATGAGGTTGTTCTAACCTTATCCTTTCCCAAGTTCTGGCAACATGAATCAATATTATGTTGTGTATTTCTCTATCGAATTGTTTTACTTTCATCTTATTATAATTTCATAGGTTATAAGTGCCAATACTGGTACTATAAATATTAATGAGAATACTAATCCCACTACTGTTGCTGCGTCTAGTTTTTGTTTCATTTTGTTAAGTTTTTTAGTTCCGTTAAAAATTGTATGAAAGGTATCTGTTTGAACATGAATGCTTCTGCCTCATCGTGTGTATTAAATACCTCTATTGCCGTTCCTTCAGTAGTGGGATGTTCCACAACCCATACACCACTGTTTAGTTTTTTAGTTGTCATAAATTCCTACTGTTTTGAACCCCTTATCTTCCATAAAGTCTATGTAGTTGTTTAGGTGTTTCTCGTCGTTAAATTGTTTAGTTACTGTCTTGTATGTTTTGTACCAATGGCACTTCATAGATAGTGTTTTAGTTATCATAGTGAGTAGTATTCGTTTTGAAATGTTTCTCTTATCTCTCTGCCTAGTCTTGTATTAAAGCCGTAGCTATGCGTGTACAGATTAGGTATAGGCTCTTGTTCTATCATGAAGTGAAACACATGTACTGTGTTCACTCCATACTTCTTAGATACTCTCTGGCATGACCTCTTTAGTTTGTCGCAGTCATGCTTAACTACTCCGTAATTTTTTATTAAGTAGTCGTTTATTCCTTTCGTTGTTAATCGTTTCATAATGTTTTTTTTAGTTATACCATTCAGTATAATAGTATGTTTTGTCTTCATAAAATTCATCTAGTAACACTTCGTCACTACATTTTTTGTTTTCTATTGAACGAAGTATCTTTATTAAAGAGTCTTCGCTTTTTGCGTAATAATCTCCATCGAGTATTACGTATCCCTCGTTCATTCCCTCGTTAGTTAATGAGCATTTTCTTTTGTATGTTTTCATAAGTGAAATCCTTTATCTATTAATGTTTCTTTTCTCACTGTGCATAGTGTTATTGAGTCGTTTGGTCTTTGAACAAATGGTCGCTCATATTTATCAATGTATAGATAAGGCTCATCTGTTGGTATGACCCACCTTTTCTCAATTCTGTTTTTCGTTTCTTGCTTAAGTCGGCTGTAAACTGGATAGCCATTCGTGTGTTTTATTTCCATGATTTTAGTTATTTCTAATTGAACACCATACAATAGCTTGATATTCAAAGGGTTTAATGTTATGTTTTTTTGCGTTTTTAATCGTTATATCTCTAATATCATCGTAGTTCGATGCACTCAAGCTAGTCGGCACTATCATCTTATCAAAGGCTGCTCTCGTATGCCATACGTCAACAGTTACAAAGTCTTCATTTAGTTCGGCTATATTCTTAACAAAGCTATGAGTCTTAGGACTGTTTGAATATTTAATGCCCTCTCTCTTACCCCATGCCAAATCGAACGCCTTGATTTTATTATTGTTAAACGTGCATACTTTGATACTGTCATGATTTTTGCCATCGTTTACGGCTTTCAATACTTGCTCTGTGTCGAATATATTTCGCTCCCACTTATTTCGTGGACTCAATGCGCTCAATACATTTGCTACAACTAGAGGTTGAAAGTTGTATTCTCTAGATAAGTTGTGTACAATATCATTAGCTGTTTTGTACCATACAAGCCCCTCGTTATAATCTTCCTCAGATACTTTGTTGAAAAAATACTCTAAGTTTTCAGAGATTTTTTGCTTCTTGTAAGTTGATAGTTTTTTCATAGTGTTTGTTTTAATAGGGAGCTTTTACACTCCCTTTGTTATTATTTTAGTTGTTTAACCTATTTACTTCCCAACCCTCTGGTATTCCTACAATTTCAGCACCCCTATAAGTAAGACACCAAAGATGTACTTCCTCATCTTCGTACCCATCATAGCTATTGTATACAAACCCTTTCTGTACTAGACTACCTAATATTCCAGCTCTGCTACGAGTTCCTACATTTTCTTGAGTAAATTCTGAATGACCTTCCTCGTTTTGTTCTAACTTAATTTCGTTTAATAATTCTAATTCTTTTTTTGTAACTTTCATGATAATTGTTTAATATTTATTTTCTACTATATTTCTAATTTCTATGTATAAATCAAATCCGAGGCTTTCTAAATGCTCATCGTTTTTGTCAAACATATCGTAGACTATGCCTTCTACATCGTATTTCACTTGTATATAGTCCCCGTTACTTAAATTTATTATCCTATAATCTTCCATTAATTCGTTTACTGTTTTCATGATAATTGTTTTAGATTATTTTTTGCCTCCCTTAATGTGTTAAATAGTTGGTCGTTACCTTTTGACAAATACAGCTCTAATTTATCAATATCTATATTTTGAATAACCCACTTACACTCCCCCTCAATACTGTTATCTTTTTGAATATAAAAACCTGTTTCTTTGTTTCCGTATATCCCCTTTGTTATTTTTGTGAATTTCATGATAATTGTTTTAAATTGTTAGACAATGTGAGGGGATTCGAACCCCTAGCAGTCCTAACTACACATTGTTTTTTTTCTTCATCTAAGCCCAACCCTTTCGAATTGTAAGCCACAGATAACGTTTTTAAACGCTCTGTCTTGCAGTCCTAACCTATTTTGGTTACTTCTGGTATCCTTCGGGATTCTACACCCTGACTGTGATACTCAGCCTCTTTATAGTGGTTTACACTTCAGCCACTTTGTAAACTGTGGTCCCGTTTTCGTTGGTACAAAACTACAACGCTTTTTTTAATCTACCAAACTTTTTAACACTTTTTTAACAATTGCTACCTTGTCACCTCTGTCAGATTCATAATGCATAGCTTAACTCTAATCTGTATGGTTTACAGTACTCGGCTGCGTACTCTTGATAGATGGTATCTATCTGTTGTACTTCTTAAGTTTAGTATTTTAATGAACGTTTGTTGCTTTTCAACAGTACAAATCTACGGCGAATTAATGGTTCCTGCAAATTTATTTTAAAAAAAATGCGTTTTAACCTGTAAAATAATTGTTATTTTTAATCATTCTAAATAAAAATACTGCTCACATAGGACTGTTTAAGTGTAACTTGTTGAAAGTCAATGCTTTAAATTTATGTTTATCTAATTATATATTATTTCAACAGATGGGCAACTGGTGAGGGGCTATTCCCTTTGTCAAAGCATCTACTTTATTTTTTGCCTAATGGAATTGCGTGTGTGTGCAACGTGTATGCGTGTGTATGTGTGTGCGTGTGTACGTGAGAGCGTGTGTATGCGTGTGCGTGTGCGTGTGCGTAATGCGTGTGCGTGTGCACACCCGTGTAAAAACGTCAAAAATCCACAGAAAAACGCAAAAAAATACACCCCCCCATGCGAAAAAAAAATCGTTTTCTGTTTGCGACGTGATGCGTAATATGTATATATAGCCCGTTTGCTACACACACCTATTATAAATTTTTACTACATTTGACGTATGATAATAGAGATAAGAGAACGGGTGTCGGTTGGGCCAGTGGTCGGTTTCAGCGTATACCCACAAGACGAAAACCAACCATTTACGGAGTTTACACTGCATTTATTGTTAATTGAGGTGGCATTTATTTGGTAAATCGACACGAAAACACCAAAAGCGACACGGGTCGACACGGCTAACTAGTTGATAATTAAGGGTCTGTGTCGAAGTGTCGATTTTTACTCTCTATGATAGGATTTAAAAAAATATATATTATACTCTCTCTCTCTCTCTCTCTATAGAGAAACGCAACACGTTGACATGTATAAAAAATTATTTGTGGTATTAATTTCTTTTTTGTATATTTGTAACAATTAAAATCAAATGAAATATGAATGAATTATTTTTTGACCAGGAAGGTCGAGACAAGCTCATTAGTGGTATAGTAAAAATATCCAGGGCAGTCAAGAGTACGCTAGGCCCTTTGGGTAATACGGTAGTACTAGAATCACAAACACACACACGAGGATTAACGGTCACCAAGGATGGTGTAACGGTTGCTAAGGCGATTAACTTACAGGACCCTGTTGAGAACTTAGCCGTTACAATGGTAAAGGAGGCGGCTGATCGCACGGCAACATCTGCTGGTGATGGTACGACAACGGCTATTGTCTTAACGGAGGCTATTGTTTTAAGGGGTATGGAGTTGTTAAAGGAAAACCCTGGCACTAATGTGTCGGAGCTAGTACGTGAGATGACCAAGATCTCTGACGATGTTATTAAGTCACTGTCTAAGAAATCTAAAAAGGTAACGGGCAAGACGCTTAAGGATGTAGCAACGATATCTGCTAACAATGACAAGGACCTGGGCAGTTTAATAGCTGAGGTGTACAAGCAGGTTGGCAAGGACGGCGTTGTAACGGTTGAGAACAGCCAGACAGCGGAGACGTTCTTTGAGGTCACTAATGGTATTAAGATTAACCGTGGGCACACTAGCCGTTTGTTTATTAATAACCAGAAAAACGACGAGTGTATACTTGACGACGTGCATATCTTAGCCACGGACCTTGAGATAAATAATATACTGAACATTGAGAACATCTTAAAGCCAATCATTCAGCAGAACAAGAAGCTATTGATTATTGGTACGTGCTCGCCTAACGTGATAAACACCTTAGGGATGAACGTGGTGAAGAACAACCTAAAAATCTGTAACATCATACCGCCACAGTTTGGCTACAAGACCAAGGAGCTTATGTCTGATATAGCGCTGTCTGTTGGTGCGAAATACTTCAGTGAGTCTACGGGCGACGATTTAAGTTTAATTACATTAGCTGATCTAGGGCATGCGCAGAAGGTCGTTGTATCTACGGATAAGACGGTGATAGTGCGTGACGAGGGCAGGACTCAGGAGGTTGAGGCTAGGATCAATGAGTTACGTGCTTCTGAGCAAGAATCTACCAAGAAAGACGAGAAGGATTTCTTGAGGGACCGTATCGCTAGTTTATCTGGTGGTGTTGGCGTGGTTTATGTTGGTGGAGATTCTGACATTGAGCAGAAGGAGAAGTACGACAGGGTTGAGGATGCGGTTTGTGCGGTAAGATCAGCGCTAGAGGAGGGCATACTACCTGGCGGTGGATCGGCCTTATTGTTCGAGTCATTGACTATGGACGGTGACGGGCACGCTGAGCAGATCATGAAGGGATCGCTTATGGCACCATTCAAGCAGATCGTTGAGAACGCTGGCAAGATGTACCCGGCTAATATTAAAAATTTCGGCGAGGGGTATAACGTGAAGACGGGGGATTATGGAGACATGCACAAGATGGGTGTCATTGACCCGGCCAAGGTTACCAAGAACGCACTAAAGAATGCGGTATCAGTGGCGACCACTATTCTAACTACTAACGCAATCGTAACATACAAGAGATAATGCAGGCAGTAAATAAATACATAATAGTTGAGACAATTGTTGAGGAGACTAAGACAGACTCAGGTCTGCTTCTTTCTGGCGACGATACTAATGATTTTAGGTACAAGAAGGCTAGGGTTAAGAACCCAGGCACTAATGTAGAGGTAGTGAAGGCTGGCGACGTAATTTATTACGATAAGTCTACCGGTCACACCATGATATTACAGGACAAGCAGTACACGATCATTCTTGAGCGTGACGTTGTTGTTGTGCTGTAAATTTATTCATTTGTTTGATGGCTCGTCTGTATACCTTATCGGTATAGGGCGAGTCTTTTTTGAATATAGGGTTCTTCTGTGCGGTCTCGGAGATTGTTTCTTCTCCGGCTAGTTTCTTGTATATACTAACGATTAGTCTCTTCCCCTTGTATGAGACCTCGTACAGTGCGGCCTCGGATCCCTTTGATTTACGCCACACGGATATCCACCCGTCCCTTAGCAGTTGTTGGAATCGATTAACGTCCCAGGAGAATATCTCCTCATAGTCGTTAAAGTCGGTACGCTTGAATAGTTTCTCGCTGTACAGGAAGAAAAGCATCTCAATATCGGCGAGACCCACTCCGTGGGTCCTTTTTGCCCAATATCGGACAATCCTGAAGTACTTTAGGTAGTCATATGTTGGTTGTTTCCTGTCGTAATTGGTCCGTATTATTTCGTCGTACCCCTTTGATTTGATTTTGCGCTCATATTTGCGCCTCATTTTCCTTTTTTTCATTATAACAAAGATAATATTTTTCTCTATCTTTGCATCAAACAAAAAGTTATGCCGTTAAATGAAAAAATAAAGTACATGAAGCCGAAAACAGCTTCCAAGACCAAAGGTAAAGTTAAAAAAACTAAAAAAAATGGTAAAAAATACTAAAACAGGTATCGATAAGATCATTGAGTTTAATAAGGCCTCTAAAATGGCTGAAGAAACGTCTAAAATGATCAAGAAAGCAATGATTTACAACTCATTAAAGGATGGGCTTAAGTAGATCAGCAAAATATTACAGGGATAATCCCGAGGCCAGGAAGAAGAAGAACGCTTATCAGAAGGTTTTCAATAAAAAAAAGGGTGAAAGTAAGCGCAGAGTCGAACTGAATAGGCTGAATAGGCTCTTTGGAACGTATGGAAACGGCGATAACTTAGATGTTTCTCATCATTCTGGCAAGAAACCAAGACTAGAGTCCCAGTCTAAAAATAGGGGCAGTAAAAACAACACACCTGGTGACAAAAGATCTAGGGGATAACAAAAAAAACAAAAAACAATGGCAATTATTCCAGGAGGACAACAAATTAGAACAAGTTCTAGCGACGTTGATTTAACAAATAGAGGTAATGCTCTTACGAAAGCACAAAACGCTGTATATACTATGGCTGACATCATAGAAACAGTTGGTGGCGGCAGCGGCAGCGGTGCTTCATCGTTTGTAAAAATATCTCAGTCAGGGACTGGAAACCCAAGTCTGTCTTTTATTTCTAATGACGCAGAACTTGCTCTGGCTTCTGATACACGTATAGGTGTAGGAAGATATAGGTTTACATTTTCATCTGCCCCGGCAGAAAACGAGGTAATGGTTGTGTTACCAGGCGGTGTAAAAACTGGCGAATGGGATGTAGTATCTTTATTTTCTACCTATGAAGTTATAGGAGGTACTGGAACTTTGATTATAGAGTCATACGGAATTACTAATACTAATTTATTACAACCAGCAGACATAGGGTTTGGTGGAAATAACTCAATTATTGTAGAAATAAAAGTATTTAGTTAGAATTTATGAATAATTTCAAGTGTAATAAGTATGGCAAAGAAAAAAAAGAGCGTAAAGGACAGTTGTTACCACAAGGTGAAACGCCAGTACAAGGTGTTCCCAAGTGCGTATGCAAGCGGTGCGATTGCGAAATGTAGGAAAAACAAAAAAAAATAAGTATTATGGCAAGTCCAGATTTAAAATGTTCCAAAAAAGTTTTAGGAAGTAGAAGTATATCAACAGCTACACCAGAAGAATTAAAAAAAATTCAAAAATGTTCTATTATAGCTTCTGGAGGCACACCTAATCCGAAAGTTTTTAAAAAAAAGGGATACAAACAAATAAGCAACCCTGTAACTGAAGGAGGAAAACGGAAGCTTGAGAAAAAATTATAAGTGGCAGTTAGAAAAACAGCAAAGGGTGCATCATTACAGCGTTGGTTCAAGGAGAAGTGGACGGACCAGGATGGTAATCCTTGTGGATCTAAAGAGGGTGATAAGGTAAAGAAGTGTCGACCATCTAAGCGTGTATCATCTAAAACACCTGTTACATGGTCTCAGATGAGTTCTGTCAAGAAAAAAAAGGCCGTTGCAGAGAAGAAACGTGTAGGCATGGGTAAGAGGACAAAAAATATAAGGAATGGAAGAGCTTAGCGAAGAGACTAGTTTTAATGTTAACGCAAAAACCATAGTTGCTATTTGTTTCGCTTTATTATCAATAGCTGGTGTTTATTTTACGTTAGTGGGAAAGATTCAGCAAATGAATGTAGACCTTATGCGTCTTGAGTCTGAGCTTGAGATGAACTCTGAGTTTAGGATTAAATGGCCCAGAGGTGAGATGGGAGCGCTACCTGATGATGCTGAGCAAAATTTACGGTTAATGTACATAGAGAAGTACGTAGAAAAGGCGATTGAAGATATTAGTGATTTAAAACTAAAGATGAAGGAATTAGAGGGCTGTATAGTCGATAAAAAATAAATAGTATGGCAGATAAGTCTAAGATGAAGTGTAATGTCGTTAAAAAAAGCGACAGGGCTGGAAAAAAAAAGATGGTTAAGGCCTGTTCAGGTGGCAAGGAGAAGTTAATTCACTTTGGGGCCTCTGGGTATGGGCATAACTACTCAGCAGCGGCTAGGAAATCATTCAAGGCACGTCATAAGTGCTCATCTGCTACTAATAAACTAACGGCCCGTTACTGGGCATGTAAAAAATTATGGGCTGGAGAGGGCGGCTCAACAAAATCAAGCCCTAAATCTAAAAAAGGAAAGTATTAATTATGGCGTATATAGTATTTATATTAATTTTATTCATCATTTTGCTTTTAACATACAAGCTAAACAAGCTTACGGATGTTAATGGCAACTTTATTCCTGATGAATTAGAGGATTTAGCAGAAGATGTTAAGGAAGATTTACTTAGCAGAGCTGATAACGTTAAGGAAGAGTTAAAGGATGTAAAATCTGCGGCTAAGAACCTAGTAAAACAGTCTGGTGACGTTTTCGAGGCAGCTGGCGGAGCTAAACGTAAAGGTAGAAAGAAAAATGGCAAAAAGTAAAGGATTAGGCGATACGGTGGCTAAAGTTACAGCGGCTACAGGCATACAATCCTTCGTTAAGAAGGTATCAAAGGGCGACTGCGGTTGTGAGGGAAGAAGAAAGAAGTTAAACGATTTATTCCCATACTCAAAATGACCCCGAACGATTTGAAATTAGCAATATTTAACTCATTAACATTGGGCATAAGTTTCACGCAAGTTGAGAACAGCTTGAAGGTAATACTTCTTCTGGCCTCTATAATTTATACTATTCAAAAAATATACTCTACTCATAAGAAAAAATATGACGAAGAACTTTAAAAAACACGAATTTGAGTGCAATTGCGGTTGCGAGATGCCAGATGACGTCTACAGCAACGTAATTAAGCTTGCTGGAGAGCTCCAAAAGCTCAGGGACATATTTGATGTACCTTTTACTCCAACAAACGCTTACAGGTGCCCTAAACACAATAAGGCGGTTGGCGGTGTTTCAAAATCAATGCATTTGCTTGGATTAGCGGCTGACCTGCAGATAAAAGAGGTTGAGCCTCATGAGGTAGCTGGTATTATTGAGGCATTAATGGATAGCGGAGAGATTCTTATGGGAGGTGTTGGTCGTTACAACACATTTACGCACATGGACATAAGAGGCCGTCGTGCTAGGTGGGATAAAACCAGTGATATATGAAAAAGAAATTTAAAGATACTAAGGTAGGTAAGTTTTTAGGTAAGATTGCCCCTGGTATATTAGATGTAGCGGGGAACTTATTACCAGACGCAGGTGTATTAGGCATGGTTAAGAACCTTATACAAAAAGATGACAGTATATCTCCCGCTGACAAAGCCCTTGCATTGGATCAAATTAAATCTATGTACGAGCTTGAGATTAAGGACCGAGATTCCGCTAGAAATAGGGAGATTGAGGTAAAGAAAGCTGGTGGTCAAGACTTAATGATGTTGGCAACTGGACTTACTGGGTTATTTTCTTTTATATTTGTAATATATGCCGTTGTATATGAACCAGCGGTTATGGATAATGATCTTTTTGTGCACCTAATGGGTATGATAGAGGGTGTTGTTATTAGCAATATATTTGCTTATTACTATGGTACAAGTTCACAAAATAGAAAGTAGATGACAAAAATTAAGAATTATCCAATAGATACTAATATCAGTGGCGCTGACAAGTGGATTGGTTCTGATTCTGATCAGTCAAATAGAACTAAGAATTTTTCTGTAGCAGGTCTAGCTGATTTCTACAATGAGAACGCCTTTATTGATAGATCTAACTCATTGTTATATTTTTACGATACAGTTGGGTTAGGTGAAACAAGATCTGCTGGTAGCTTTTCGTTTCCAACTGAAATAGGAGCGTCAGTTCCTTTTTCTTCAATAACTGATTTAGTTTTTAGTGAGAGCTCTAAGAACGGGCCTTATGTTGTTGATTTTATTCAGTCAATGATTGGTGGAACCATACTTATTCAGAAGGCTAGTAATTCAAACTTTTTTGCGTACTACAAACTAGTCTCATTTGAGCAAGATTTAACAGAGACATCTTTCTATAATGCATCATTAACTTTTGTTTCAGGTAATGGATCTGTGCAAGAGGATGATGATTATTTTGTATCTTTGCTTCAGTTTGAAGATAACGCAGACAAAAACTTTGTGTTTAATCAGTCAGTAGCATCATCTACATGGACCGTACAACACAACTTAAATAAATTTCCTTCATGCACTATGGTTCTGTCTACAGGGCAGCAAGGATATGGAGATGTAACATTTATAGACGAAAACAATTTAACAATAACATTTGCCGGAGCAGAGTCTGGTAAAGCATATATCAACTAACTATGGCAATACCATTTTTGAATAACATTAATCTTAGCGACAATCAACTACTGAACGCTAAACTTCAAGTAACAAGCACAGCCCCTACAGCAGCAGCCGGTCAAATATACTTTGATAGCACTGGCGCAGACGAAACAGCTAAATACTATTCAAACGCCACTGATACTTTTGTAAGTTTAAAAGAGTATACGTTTCCAGCAGGCAGTTTTATTACAGGAACAGTAACAGGTACTACACCTAAGCCTATTATAACTTTTGACTTATCGGCTTCAGGAACTCCTGATGCAACTGTATATTTAAGAGGTGATAATGCTTGGGAGCCAATTAGCGCAATACCTGGAACATACACATGGACAGTTAGTGATGGAACAAATTCAACAGCTGTAGCGAGCGGAGAAACCGTTACGTTCAGCGGAACAGCAAATGAAATTGAAGTTGCAGAATCCGGTAGAACGGTTACCATTGGTTTACCTGATGATGTTACAATAACAAACGATCTAACGGTTTCAGGTGCTGGTGATTTTACAGGTCAAGTAACAATACCTATTTTGCCAGTTGCTTCAACTGACGCAGCTTCTAAAGACTATGTTGACAATGCTGTAGTTGGTGGTTTAGTGTATCAAGGTGGGTACGACGCTAACTTAAACTCGCCTGATTTAACAACTTCACCAAACAGTATATTAAAAGGTTGGACGTATACAGTAACAGCTGATGGTACTTTCTTCGGAGAACAACTTAGAGTAGGTGATGTACTTATTGCAGAAGTAAATGATCCAAGTGCTTTAACTGATTGGACAACTGTTCAAAACAACATTGATTTAGCTAGCTTAACACAAGTTGGTATTGGTAATGTAAATATCGATGGCGCAGGTAATAAAGATGGTTTGTCATTAGCATACGCTTCAGGTACTGCTACTGTAGGTTTAGATATAAATGGTTTACCAAGTTTTAGTATAAACCCCATAAGTGGAGCTGATTTAGCAAGTTTAGAAATACCATTATACAATGGAGATAGTAGTGACGCAAACGAAAAAATAGAAGTAGCTACACTACTGTCAGCTGCAAGCAGTCAAACATCTTTCGCTGCAACAATAACAGATACAGCTACAATAACACATAGCTTAGGAACTAAAGACGTTATTATACAGTTATTCGATACAGCTACTGCTGAAACAGTTTATGCTGACGTAGTAAGAGCTTCGGTAAACACAGCAACAATTACATTTGCATCTACCCCAACTAATTCAGTTAGAGTATTAGTGCAAAAAATAGGTTAATAATAAAATTTAATACATGAAGTTTAAAAGTGACATAGAAGTACAAGCTGGGCTTAGAGATGGAAGTGATGACATAGGTACAGCTGGTCAATTACTATCTTCTACTGGTACTATTACAAATTGGATAGACCAATCAGAAGTTGTAGCCGCTGGCGCTACTAGGGTACTTATAGCTTGTAAAAACACTTCAGGTGGAACTATAACAAAAGGTACGCCAGTTTATCAAACAGGTAATGTTGGAGCTACAGATGTTATTGAAGTAGCCGAAGCAGATGCTTTAATATCTACAGGTTATTTACCAGCTATTGGTTTACTTGAAACAGATTTAATAAACAATGCTTTTGGACACGTAGTTATAACGGGTGAGCTTTTAAATATAACGACTAGCCCTATAGACGGAGTAGTACCAACAACTGGAGATACTATATACTTAAAATCAGGAGGAGGTCTTACGCTTACTAAGCCAACAGGTGAAGGGAACGCAATACAAAACTTAGGTCTTGTAGGTAAGGTATCTGGAGGAAACGCTGGGTCGTTAACAGTAGCCTCTATAATGAGGCAAAACGATGTACCTAACCTGCCAACTGGTAAGATATGGATTGGTGATGGAAACACAATAGTTTCAGACACTGTTTATGTAGATGAGCCAAACAATAGAGTCGGGATTGGAACAACTAGTCCTTCTACAGTCTTACAGGTAAGCTCGTCAGGTGTTAATGGCGTAGATATATCTCAGTCTGCTAGTAATGCTAGTCAAAGTGGAAGATTGTTTTTCACTACAAACACAGCATCTGAAGGATTTGCATTATTTAATTCAAACGGAACGTTTCAAGTAAATTCAGGAGGTATACCTAATAATACCTCTGGAACAAATAGAATAAGTATAATTGGTAGTTCAGGCAATGTCGGGATTGGAACAACTAGTCCAAATGAAAAATTAGAAGTAAATGGTAGTGTTAGAGTAACAGGCGCAGGGTTAGATGTTGGTTACGGAAACAACTCTAACAACTTTGTTCAAATAGGTAATGGTAGAACTACAAATGGATTTGCTTTTATCGACTTAGTAGGTGATACAACTTATTCAGACTACGGTCTTAGATTGGTTAGAAATAATGGCGGAGCTAATACAAACTCTGAGATTATACACAGAGGAACAGGTGCTTTAAATTTAAACGTTACTCAAGCAGGAAGTATAACACTTAAAACTAGCAACCTTGAAAGAGTTCGTATTAACTCATCAGGCAACGTTGGTATTGGAACGACTAGTCCTAGCAAGAAACTTGATGTTAATGGAAGCTTAGGATGTACTAGTTTTGAAATGGGTAATCTTAAGATGTTTACTACTTTTGGTAGTATATTTATAAATGGCACAACTAGTGGTAATACTATATTTTATGGAGCTCCAGCAAGTTTTACTCAAAATTTACAAGTCAATGGCACTGTAACATGTGTTAACCTTGTGCAGACATCTCAGACAGATAAAAAGAAAGACATATCTAACATTGATAAAAGCAAAGCTAAAACAATCCAGTTTAAAGAATATAAATATAAAGAAGGAGATGGTGATAGAAAAAGATATGGTGTATTAGTAGAGGATTTAGAAAATGATTACCCTGAGCTAGTGCACGTAGGAGCTGATGGAGTAAAAGGTATTAACTATATTGACTTATTAGTAAAGCGTGTAGCTGAACTTGAAAAAGAATTAGAAGACATATCTTTAACACCAGGGCCAAAAGGTGACACAGGCGCTACAGGTGTGCAAGGTGCGCAAGGACCAAAAGGAGACACAGGAGCAACAGGCCCACAGGGTGCAACTGGTGCAACTGGTGCAGCTGGAACTAATGGTTCTAATGGAAAAAACGGAGCAGATGGTAATAGCCATTTAAGTAATGTAACTAGCATAGCGTTTAACCCTAAGGCTAACAGATTAGAAGTAAATATAGGTGGAACGGTATACAACTTTGTACCATCAAAATAAATTGTATCTTTGCATTAAAAAATTATGATAACTTACGATTGGAATTGCAAAACAGTAGACGTTTATCCTGTAAATGGAGATAACTCGGACGTAGTGTATAATGTACACTGGATAGCAAAAGGAACTACAGAACAAGAAGGTGTAACTTATTCATCTACAAGCATTGGAACTCAGGTATTGGATATTAGTGACATCACTAACTTCATTCCATTTGAGGACTTGACAAATGATGAAGTTGTGGGTTGGACTAAGATAGCTATTGGTGAGAAACAAGTTTCTTCTATAGAGGAGTCTATTGCTCATCAAATACAAGCTAAAATAACACCTACATCTATTACGTTGACAATTGAAAATTAATTTGTATATTTGCATCAAATAATAAATTCAAATTAAATGTCAAAAAAAATTACAGAGCAAGAGCTGGAGAAACTCCAGGGGCTTGTACAAGGATTAAACAAAATTGTTACTGACTTAGGTCTTTTAGAGACTCAGAAGCATTCAATTTTACATTCATTCAGCGATGCAGACGCCAAGCTAAATGAGTTTAAGCTTGAATTAAATGAGGCTTATGGAGATGCAAGCATTAACATCTCAACAGGTGAAATAGATGACAAAGATCAAGAATTACGAGCTAGACTCGACGATTAACGATGACGATAAAGTAATTGGTACTGACGGCTTGCCAGGTCCAAATTTTGGTAGGACTAAAAATTATTCAATTGGTTCGTTAGTAACTTACATAGAAAATCAATTAGACCCTGTTGATGGGTCTGGAACACTAAATACAATCCCTATCTGGACTCCAGATGGGGATACTTTAGGTGATTCTATAATGACATATGCCACTGGAACTATTACGGTTGCTGGTGGTTTAGGTATTACTGGTAATCTAGATGTAACCCTTACATCGACGTTTGAAGGAGATGTTTCTTTAGGCGAAGGCTTAAAAGATGCATCTGACAGTTACGGTACACCTAATCAGTTATTAACGTCAACGGGAACTCAGACATCTTGGCAAGACTTCTCAACGCTTGTACCAAATAACATTACGGGATCGGGGACATTAAACACAATAGCAATGTTCACACCTGACGGAACAGCTATAGGTGATTCCTTAATTACTCAGAATGCTGCAGGTACACGTATTGATATTACCGTAAATTCTACCGCAATAAGCGGAAATGTGGGAATTGTAGGTAATTTAGATCTTACAGGGGTAGCTACATTTGAGAATGATATCTCAGTAGGAGAAGGATTAAAAGATGCTTCAGATAGCTACGGAACAGCTAACCAGTTGTTAACGTCAACGGGAACTCAAACATCTTGGCAAGATTTTTCAACGCTTGTACCAAACAATATTACAGGATCTGGTACGGTAGAATATATACCTAAGTTTACACCAGATGGTACAGCTATAGGTAATTCTATAATGTTCACAAAACCAAACGGGATAGAAATACAAGTAGGGGTTACAGCAGGGCCATCGCAAACAACACTAGGGGCTGGGTCTATAACTACTGGTGGATTGGGAGCGGACACCGTAACAGCAACAAACATAAACGCAGGAGCTACAGGTACACTAACAGCTTCTGGAAATATAATACTAGGTGACGCTACAGCAGACACAACAACAATAAACTCAACACTGTCAATTCTTAGCGTTGTAAAGGACAGCAATGATACTCTCGGTACAGATGGCCAAATATTAGTGGCAAACGCAGCAAGTGAGCTTCTATGGCAGGACCAAGATGGTGATACTACATACTCTATATCTTCTCAACAAGCGGCGTCAGATGTGGAAATTAATTTAACAGGAAGTGATGTAACTGAATCAGAAGTAACGCTTGTAGCTGGAAACAGTATAACGCTTACGGACGATGGCAGCAATAATATTACAATCGCTGCAACAGGCGGAGCCGCTAACACAACGTATTCATTAAATAATACTCAGGCAGCTACATATACTGATTTACAATTAGTTGGATCTGATGCTACCACAACTAGCTATAGATTTGAAGCTGGAACAGGGGTTACATTTGATCAAGATCCAGGAGTTGCAACTACTATTGAATTTGACATATCAAGCTCAGGCGCCGTAGGTGGATCTGGAACGCTTAACACGGTACCGCTTTGGACGCCAGACGGGGATACTTTAGGAGATTCATCTTTGACTGTTGATGCAGATGGAGGTGTTACGATAGACACTTTAGCGTATGGGACATCAAATATAACACCTGAATTAACTTTAAGAGGAAATAAATCAAGTCTTATTTTAGAATCACTTGGATATGGAGATGCGTTTATTTTCTTTAAACCTAATCCAATTAGCGGTAGCTTAGGCGTATTTAGTATAGACGACCCTGTGCCCGCAACTCCTTCTGCAAAATTTGTATGGAAAAAAAACATTGCCGAATACATGCGCCTTGACACAGTTACTGGAAACCTAGGTATTGGAACAACAACTGCAACACATAAAGTACAGGTAGAGGGAACTGAAGGTTTTAAAGCAACAGATGCTGGTGTTAGTTATTTTGAAGTTTTTAAAGAATTTAGCAATACAGCCATTTGGACTGGTGTTGATGGAGGCACAATATATATTGGAAGCTTTGCACCAGCTCAAAGTCAAAATTTACAAGTGCAAGGAACTGGTAGATTTATGGATGGTATAAAAGATACATCTGATAGCGTAGGTACTTCAGGTCAAATATTAACATCTACTGGGTCACAGGTTCAGTGGGTAGATCTATCTGGATTAATACCAAACAATGTAACAGGGTCTGGTACTGAGAACTTCGGTGTTCTATGGGGAGCAGGTGGAACAGTACTAACAGACTCATTGCTTAAGCACGGAACAGGTGTAAATAGTGTGGGTATAGGATTAAATAACGATACACAGGGATTAGAGTCAATTGCATTTACTAGATCAACATCTAAGGCAGATTATTCTTTCGCTCTTGGATACGAAAGCGTAACTGACGGAGAGTTCTCTGTAACATTAGGTAAAGGTACTTACACAGCTGGTAGACACGCTATGGCCGCTAACTATAAGTCATTAGCTTTAGGTCAGAGCTCATTCGCAGGTGGACACACTAGTGCTACTGGTGGTGACGGAGCGGTTGCTTTAGGTCACAATGCATCGGCTGGAAACTTTGGGGCTGCTAAGCTAGTTGCAACATTCCCTAACGACCAAACTACGTTTGATATAGAGGGAATTGTAGGAACAGTTGAGGCTGGACTATTCATGAGATATGGAGAGAACCTTGATGTTCCAGACCCTAGAATTGAGGTATTAACATTTACTGATAACGGAAATAACTCAGCAACTTTAACTGTAGCAGCACCAGGTATACGACCAATTCAGGGTGAATTAGTAGTATTTGAAGAGGCAACACCTTTCAGAGGAGATCACCAAGGTGGTGTAGCTCTAGGTAACGATGCTTACTCTTTAGGAGAAGGAACGGTATCTATAGGTCATACTTCTGTAGCAGAGGCTGATAAGGCTGTAGCTTTAGGAGATGCCGCTAGATCATCTGGGGCAAGTTCTGTAGCTATAGGTAAGAATGCAACGGTAACATCCGCAGATACAATAGCCTTAGGTGGCGATTCAACTAAAATTTTAATGAACGCATTAGCCGCATCATCATCTTATGCAGATGACGTTGCAGCCGCAGCTGGAGGCGTCGCCATAGGTGAGCTTTACAGAAACGGAAATATAGTGCAGATAAGATTAACTTAATGGAAATAAGAAAGATTTCTCTTGGTGCGGACTATAAGTCAAGTGCAATGCATTATATAGTCGGCCAAGAGGTTTTAAATAAGGAATATATTATACATTTAATCCAGTATGATTCTGATAAAGATTCGTACAAAATTTGGATAGAAAGAAAAGACGAGGTTGTTCTATGGAAAGAATTTAACAAGAACATGCCTGCTTCAATTGAATATAATATTAATTTTTAGCATGACTAAAGATGAAATGATTACAGCTCTAGAAACTCTTAGAGCAAAGAAGTCAGCTACTGATGATTTTATTGAGCAAATGGAAATTGCCGATGAGATTCATAATATTGAAATGAAATTAAATGGAGTTAAGCCAACAGATTCTAGTATAGACTGTATTGGTTGCGGCTCATAAATTAAATAGATGAAATCACCTTTTAACTTTATTGTACGTCCGTGCAATGGTAGAAGGTATGATAACGTAAAAGAGATTGGTGGGGTTGACTTTATAACCAGCACGTCTCAGGAGGATCATACCGTATCTAACAGATATGCCGAAGTAGTAGAGACACCTATAGGATATGATGGCGAAATACAGCCTGGAGATACTATTATAGTTCACCACAATGTTTTTAAGTATTATAACGACATGAAGGGTCGCCAAAAGAGCGGTAAGAGCTTCTTTAAGGATGACTTATTCCTTGTTGATGATTACCAGTATTTCTTGTATAAACATAATGATGAGTGGAAGGCTGAGGATCAGTTTTGCTTCGTGAAGCCGGTCCCTAAGGAGGAATTCTACTTACACGTACCTGGTGTAGAACAGCCGCTAGTTGGAACCATAAAATACACAAATAACAAATTACTATCTTTAGGAGTAGAAGAGGGAGACTTAGTTTCCTTTAAACCTGATAGTGAGTACGAGTTTAACATTGAAGGAGAGAAGCTATACAGGGTATTTACTAGCAGTATAACAATGAAGCTATGAATGTATCTATATATGAAAATGTAATAAAAGACATAGATGATTATGTTTTTGACATAATAGATAACGGCTTTGAAGATATTCAAGTTGGAGACGATCTATTTAAAAATGTTCGTCAGAGAGGTTTAGATGAATTGGTTGAGTTTCTTTCAGATAAATACACGGATTACTCCCCGGTATTGAATTTTGTTAGAAGATCTCCTTTGAATCAGGAAGAGCCTAACTTTATTCACACAGATGAAATGATGGGTGATTTAACCGCTATATTATATTTGAATAAAACGTATCCAAGTGGATACGGAACAACGATATACGATAAAGATAACAATGAGGTTTTGATATGTAAAGCAAAGTACAATTCTCTTATCATATTTCCTTCACATGTAAAGCATTCTAGAAATTCTTTACACAACTTTGGCGATGGTGATGACGCAAGGTTAGTCCAGGTTTGTTTTTTAAAAAAAATAATATGAAATCAAAAGAAACTAAGTTAAGAATAATTCAGGCAGGCCACAAGGCTGTTGAACAGTTAATAAAGGTAGCTGAGGAACATATAATAAAATATGGAGAGGATGATGAACTAGCGGCTGACAAGTTAAAGAACGCAGCGGCAACTAAAAAGCTTGCTATATTTGATGCATTTGAGATACTATCTAGAATTGAGGCTGAGAAATCTTTAATAGATGAATCTGAGACACCAACTAAAAACATGAATAGTTTTGCAGAAAGAAGAGCTAAATAAGGACTTATATAAGGTAGTTGACATTATACCTTCAGCTGTGTTGAAGCGAAAGAACAAGGCTAAGACTTTTGAGTATGGTTACAACGAAAAGTATGATGTTGTGGTTATATCTAGGGATGGAACTGTTGGGGAGGTTATAAGTATAAACAATATAAATATAGGTCTACCTTCAGAACCTTCTGATGTTTATAAGAGATCCTCAAAGAAAGAAGATCAATACTGGGAGGTTTATGAATATCCCAACCAGTTAAATAAGATAAAATCTATATTTCAGTGGAATGAATCTCCTAAGGATTTTAAATCAAAGTGGGTAGACTATATAGAGTCTGAGTTTGATCGTCGTGAGAACGGTTATTGGTTCTACAATAATGGAACACCTACATACATTACAGGTACCCATTATATGTACCTTCAATGGACAAAAATAGATGTAGGTAACGCAGATTTTCGTGAGGCTAACCGTATATTTTTTATATACTGGGAGGCGTGCAAGGCTGATAATAGGAGCTTTGGAATGGTTTATTTAAAGATTAGACGTTCAGGGTTTTCTTACATGGGCTCTTCAGAGGGTGTCAATACAGGGACACTTGCAAAAGATGCGAGGGTTGGAATACTATCTAAAACAGGAGCAGATGCTAAAAAAATGTTTACTGATAAAGTTGTTCCTATATCTAGTAATTATCCATTCTTTTTTAAGCCAGTGCAGGATGGTATGGATAAACCAAAGACTGAATTAGCATATCGTGTACCAGCATCAAAGATCTCTAAGAAGAACATGTATGACATTGATGAATCTGGATTAACGGGACTTGATACAACTATTGACTGGAAAAATACAGACGATAACAGTTATGATGGAGAGAAGCTATTATTACTCGTGCATGATGAGAGTGGTAAATGGGTTAAGCCAAATAACATACTAAATAACTGGCGTGTAACAAAAACTTGTTTACGTTTGGGTAGTAAGATAATTGGTAAGTGTTTAATGGGGTCAACCTCAAACGCACTAGATAAAGGTGGGGATAACTTCAAGAAACTATATAACGACTCAAACCCATCAGATAGAAACTCAAATGGTCAAACTAAAAGCGGTATGTATTCACTTTTCATCCCTATGGAGTGGAATATGGAAGGGTTTATAGATAGGTATGGAATGCCTGTTTTTTATAAGCCATCAAAACCTGTCATGGGTGTCGACGGTTCTATGATAAATAATGGTGCTATTGATTATTGGAAGGCAGAGGTAGACTCTCTAAAAGGAGATCCAGACGCATTAAACGAGTTCTACAGACAATTTCCAAGGACAGAGTCTCATGCGTTTAGAGATGAGAGCAAGGCGTCTATATTTAACCTTACAAAAATTTATCAGCAAATAGATTATAATGATAACTTAATAAAAGACAGGGTATTAACTAGGGGGTCTTTTCACTGGGAAAATGGTAAAGTAGACACAAAGGTTGTCTGGTCTCCAGATTCTAGGGGTAGGTTTTTAGTTTCTTGGTTACCTAATAGTTTATTACAGAATAGACAGGAGCGTAAGAACGGTCTTAAGATACCTGGTAATTCTCATTTAGGGTCATTTGGTTGTGATTCATACGATATATCAGGAACAGTTGGTGGTGGTGGATCTAATGGAGCGCTACACGGTTTGACTAAGTTCCACATGGATGACGCACCAGTTAACGAGTTTTTCTTAGAGTACGTTGCAAGGCCTCAAACAGCTGAGCTATTTTTTGAGGACGTTTTAATGGCTTGCGTATTTTACGGGATGCCTATACTAGCAGAGAATAATAAGCCTAGGCTTCTTTATCACTTCAAGAATAGAGGATACAGGCATTACTCATTAAACAGGCCAGATAAAGCCACTAGGAAGCTCTCAGGCTCCGAAAAAGAGCTAGGGGGTATACCTAACTCATCTGAGGCAGTAAAACAAGCACACGCAGCCGCTATTGAGACTTTTATAGAGAAATATGTTGGCATAGACACTGAAGGCGTATATAGATCTCCTGATGAGATGGGGACAATGTATTTTAGTAAGACACTTCAAGACTGGGCTAGGTTTGATATAAACAATAGAACTAAATTTGATGCCTCAATAAGCTCAGGATTAGCTATAATGGCTAACCAGCAGCATCTATATAAAAACGTTAAAAAAGAGTCCAAAATAAGCATTAACTTTGCAAGATATAATAATAACGGAATATCTAGTAAATTAATTAGATGAAAGAGATAAATATATCTATTAACCCATCTTCTTTTCCAAGTCAATATGTTCCTGATTCTATAAAGAAAACCAATGAATTTGGTCTTAAGATAGGTCAGGCGATTCAGTATGAATGGTTCAGAAAAGACAATGGAGGTTCTAAGTTTTACGATCAATGGGATTCTTTCCATAAATTAAGGCTTTACGCAAGAGCAGAGCAATCTGTAGGAAAATACAAAAACGAATTATCAATAGATGGTGATTTGTCACACTTGAACTTGGATTGGACACCTGTGCCTATTATACCTAAGTTTATAGATATAGTAGTTAATGGAATGTCTGATAGATTATTCGATGTAAAGGCATACGCACAAGATGCATTATCTGCTGATAACAGGAATAAGTACCAAGAAAACCTTGAGGCTGATATGGTTTCAAAGGATTTATTAAGTCAAATAAAGGAGGATTTTAATGTTGATGCATTCAATACTAATCCTGACGATTTACCAGAGAATGATGACGAGCTTTCATTGCATATGCAGTTGAGTTATAAGTCATCAATAGAGCTAGCTCAAGAAGCAGCAATAAACACTGTTCTGTCTGAGAACCACTATGAAGATACACGAAAAAGAGTAATATATGATTTAACCACGGTAGGGATTGGGATTACTAAGCATGAGTTCCTGCCTGGGGCAGGTGTTGTGGCTAAGTACGTAGACCCTGCTAATGTGGTATATAGCTACACAGAGGATCCAAACTTTAAGGATTGCTTCTACTGGGGTGAAGTAAAAACAGTCCCTATAAATGAGGTACTTAAAATAGACCCAGACTTAAGCAAGGACGATCTAGAAAAGATCGCACAATCAAGCTCACAGTGGCACGACCACTTTAATGCTACTCAGTTTTATAACAATTCGTTATTTAACAATGACACGGTTACATTACTCTACTATAACTACAAGACCACCAAGAAATTTGTTTACAAGCAGAAGGGTGAGAAGGTAATACAGAAAGATGATGAGTTTAATCCTCCATCAGAAATGATGGAAGAGAGAGGCTTTGAAAAAGTAGAAAAAACCATAGACGTTTGGTACGAGGGCGTTATGGTAATGGGAACAAATATAATACTTAAGTGGAATATGTCTGAGAATATGGTTAGACCTAAGTCTGCCTCTCAACATGCTACACCTAATTATATCGCATGTGCACCTAGAATGTATAAAGGTAAGATAGAGTCTACGTTAAGACGTATGATTCCATTTGCTGATCTTATACAGATGACGCACATGAAGCTTCAGCAAGTTATACAGAAGGTTGTACCGGATGGTGTGTTCATTGACGCTGATGGGCTTAATGAGGTTGATTTAGGTAATGGGTCTGCTTACAACCCAGAGGACGCCTTAAGGTTATACTTCCAAACAGGTAGTGTAATAGGTAGAAGTTTTACTGGAGACGGAGACTTTAATAATGCTAGAGTTCCAATTCAAGAGCTAGCTAAGAACTCAGCACAAGGGAAAATATCTAGCTTAATAGGTAGTTATAATCACTACCTCCAAATGCTTAGAGATGTAACAGGCTTAAACGAAGCAAGAGACGGGTCTATGCCAGACCCCAATTCATTGGTTGGTTTACAGAAAATGGCCGCATTAAACAGTAATACCGCAACAAGACATATACTAGATGCAAGCTTAGATATCAGCAGGGATTTAGCCGTAGCGCTAACGTCTAGGATATCTGACGCACTAGAGTATTACCCGTACAAGGAAGAGTTTGTTATGCAGATTGGTAAGTATAACGTAGACTTGCTTAACGATATAAGAGACTTACATATATATGACTTTGGTATATTTATAGAGATGGCTCCAGATGAGGAAGAGAAGCAACAGTTAGAGGCAAACATACAGGTTGCGCTATCTAGAGATTCTATTGATCTTGATGATGCTATTGATATAAGAGAGGTCAGAGATACGAAATTAGCTAACCAACTATTAAAGGTTAAGCGAAAGAAAAAAGAGAAGAAAAAACAGGAGTATGAGATGCAGAAAATGCAATCTCAACAACAGGCTCAGATGCAGTCACAACAAATGGCGGCTCAAACATCGGCTCAAAAACTCCAGATGGAGACCCAGTCAGAGATGCAGATTGCGCAAGCAAAGGCAGGATTTGATATTGAGAGAATGCGTGGAGAGGCTCAAATAAAGTCTGAGTTGATGAAGCTTGAGTTTGACTTAAACATGCAATTAAAAGGTGTTGAAGTTAAGGCATTAAGTGATAGAGAAGATCTTAAGGAGAAGTCTAAAGATAATAGAATAAGTAAACAAAACACACAGCAATCTAAATTAATAGAACAAAGACAGAAGGATTTACCTCCTATTAACTTTGAGTCTAACGAAGACACCCTAGATGGGTTTGATCTTGCTGAGTTTGAACCTAGATAATATGAGTACTATAAAAAGAAAAAGAAAAAAGCATTTAAGAAGTCTTGAGCGAAACAGTTCAGGAAGAAATGCTACTGTAAAAATGGGTACATATAGTGGCGATAATAAGTATTATGCTGCACCTACTATTACATTTAAAGGTAACGAACCTGAAAAACCTCAAACTTTTCAACAAGCATTAGAAGCAGGAGAGGTTTATGAGTTCAAATCTAGACGAAGAGCTGAACGATTTGCAGCAGGTTCTTGGAAAAAGGGAACGGCAAAAAGAGAAGCTATGAAGGCTTACAGGCAAAATAGAAAATCAATAAAAGGAAGATAAATTCTTCTTTAAAAAACAAATAATACTAATGCGTATTTTTGCGTCATAAATTAAATCAAATATGGAATTAAAAGTAAAAGCGGTCCCCGGACCAGGTGAGAAGTCTGTACAAGAAGTTGAAGAAACTTTATTGGAACAGCATGAAGAGACTACTACCGATGTTGAAGAAACAAAAGAAGTTGATCAACAACCTGTAGAAGAAGAAGTTACTGCTGACGAAGAGGTTGTCAGTGAAGCCGAAGAATTTGGCGAAGAGGACGTTCTTTCATTTATTAAGAGTAAATATAACAAGGACATTGCATCTGTTGATGATTTGTTTTCTAAGGAAACACAAGAGTTACCAGAGGATGTGTCTGCGTTCTTAAATTATAAAAAAGAAACCGGGCGAGGTATCAATGATTTTATGAAGCTACAGGCTGATTTTGATCAAATGAAACCAGACCAGTTATTGCGTGATTATTATGCTTCAACAGAGGAGGATCTTGATTCAGAAGATATTGAATATCTTATGAGTGAGAAGTTTTCTTATGACGATGAGCTAGATGATGAATCAGAGGTTAAGCAGAAGAAGATCGCAAAAAAAAGAGAACTTGCTAAGGCAAAGAAATATTTTAACGAATTGAAGGAGACGTACAAGGTTCCGGTTGAGTCAACTGGTGTTCCTGTCAATGATGATGAGTTAGAGTCTTACAACGCTTACAAGGAGTATATATCACAATCGCAAAATGTTCAAGAGGAGAATCAAAAGCGCTCTGAGTATTTTCAGAAAAAAACAGAAGAATTGTTCAACGATGAATTCAAAGGTTTTGAATTTAAAGTCGGAGATCAAAAGATGAGTTTTAGTCCTGGAGATGCAGTCGAAGTGAAGAAAGTTCAGTCTGACGTAAACAACTTTATATCTAGATACCTAGATGATCAAGGTGTTATCAAAGACGCAGCAGGATATCACAAGGCATTATCAGCAGCGATGAACCCTGATAAGTTAGCTGAGTTTTTCTACGAGAAAGGCAAGGCAGATGCTGTTGGAGATGTTTCAAGACAATCAAAGAATATAAACATGGATGTCAGGTCATCACCTCAGCAATTAAAAGACAACTCAGGATTCAAGATTCGAGCCGTAGATCAAGACAGTGGGCGTGGTTTAAAAATTAAAAAACGTTAAACATTAAAAAAAACAAAAATTATGGCACTTACAGTGAACCCAACTCCTGGATTTAGCTTACAACCGACTCCGTCGCAAGTAGCAACTCCTGGATCTTACATTGCAGATTTTGACTTCTTAAGTCAATATCTACCTGATACGCACGAAGCAGAATTCGAGCGTTACGGAAACCGATCAGTCTCTTCTTTCTTACGTTTAGTAGGAGCTGAGATGCCTTCTAACTCTGACTTAATTAAGTGGTCTGAGCAAGGAAGATTACACATTAAATACACAAGCGTAACAAGCGGTGGAGCTGCAACAGATAACACGGCTATCTTTACTATTGGTGATGCTGGAATTACAGCTGCAGCTGTTAGAGTAGGACAAACAGTTATGATCTCTGATAATACTGCTGCTTCTACATTAAACAACAAAGGTATCGTAACTGCGGTTAGCGGACTTACTTTTACTGTTGCTTTTTACGAGGCAGGTGGTCAAGAGAACTACGCAGGATCAGTTACTGTATTCATTTACGGTTCTGAATTCAAGAAAGGATCTAACGGCATGGAAGGTGCTTTAGAAGCTGAGAGCGAAATTTTCGAGAACTCTCCAATCATCATCAAAGATAAGTACACTGTATCTGGATCAGATATGGCACAAATCGGATGGGTTGAAGTAACAACTGAGAACGGAGCAAGCGGATACTTATGGTACTTAAAGTCTGAGCACGAAACTCGTCTACGTTTTGAGGATTACTTAGAGACAGCTATGATTGAAGCAGTACCTGCTGAGGCTGGTTCTGGAGCAATTGCTGCTGCTGGAGATTTAGGAAACAAAGGATCTGAAGGTCTTTTATATGTACTAGAAAACAGAGGAAACGTTGCCGCTGGAGCTTTAGCTGATTTAACTGAATGGGACGCAGTAGTTGCACGTTTAGACAAGCAAGGATCTATTGAAGAAAATGTATTATTTGTTGACAGAGATTTCTCTTTCGAGATTGACAACATGTTAGCAGCGCAAAACAACTTTGGTTCTTCAGGAGCTTCTTATGGTTTGTTTGACAATGATACAGACATGGCTCTAAACTTAGGTTTCTCTGGATTCCGTAGAGGATACGACTTCTATAAGTCTGACTGGAAATACTTAAACGATGCTACTATGCGTGGTGGAATTACAGGTGGAGCGATCAATGGTGTATTAGTTCCTGCTGGATCTACTTCAGTATATGATCAAGTTTTAGGTAAAAACGCTAAGAGACCATTCTTACACGTACGTTACCGAGCTTCTGAAGCTGAAGATCGTAAGATGAAATCATGGGTTGTTGGTTCAGCTGGTGGTGCATCAAATAGCGATAAAGATGCTATGGAAGTACACTTCTTATCTGAGAGAGCTCTTTGTACTTTAGGTGCAAATAACTTCTTCTTATTTAAGTAAGATTAAACTATAAGGGGGGACCGCAACAAAGCGGTCTCTCTTTTTTATAAACTTTAAATTAAATTAAAATGAAAAAACAAGCAGTCCTTAAGGACAGAACTTACCGATTACTAGGAGCAACCGCTCCATTAAGTTACTCACTTAACACAAGAAATTCAAGAAGAAAACCATTGCTACACTTTGACGGTCAGTCAAATAGAGCATTGAGGTATGCTTCAAACCAACAATCACCATTTGAGGATGATCAGGATGGAAATGCTATTTTAGAGCCCGTTGTATTTGATAGAGGGATGTTAAGCGTTCCAAAAACAAACCCAATACTACAGGAGTTCTTATCATTACACCCAGGGAATGGATCTATTTTCGATGAAATTGATGGAGAGAAAGATGCCAGCGTACAAGTTGAGGATTTAGATTACCAATTAGAGGCACAAATTCAGGCCCGTGATTTAGGTATCGAAATGCTAGAAACAATTGGGCGAGTGGTATTATCTCTAAACATAGATAAGATGTCTACAGCTGAGTTAAAGAGAGACGTTAGGCTATACGCTAAGAACGATCCTCAAGACTTCTTAGATACACTTAATGATCCTATGCTTAAGATGCAAAACTTAGCATCTAAGTTAGTTGATCAAAAAATATTAATATTAAAAAACAGTGGCAAAGACATTTACTTCAATATTAAAGGAAACAAAACCAAGCTAATAAGTATTCCGTTCGGACAGAACGCTATTTATACATTAGCTACGTTCTTCCAGACAGATGATGGTATTGAGGTCATGACAATGCTAGAAAACAAGTTAGAAGACTAACACAATCAATAGGCCCTCCATTATCGGAGGGTTTATTTTTTTTTAAGTATCTTTGCGTAAATTATTACAAGATGATAAACAGCGTAAGAAACACTGTACTTGCGGTTGCTAATAAACAAAATTTCGGGTATATCACACCAGCAGATTTTAACTTATATGCAAAGCAGGCACAACTAGACTTGTTTGAGGATTACTTTTACAGTTACTCCCAACAGTTATATAAACAAAATGCAAGACGTTCAGGGAGCGGATATGCAGATATAGTAAAAGGATTAGAGGAGGTTATAGATTCATTCTCGGTTCTAAACACTCCATCCGACACAAACGCACCATTGTATCCGTTACCACTAGATTATTATTTAATAAACTCAGTTAGATATGGAACTAGAGAGGTTGAGCGTGTATCAAACAATAAAATAATTCAGCTTTCATCTTCAAACCTAACGGCCCCTAACGCAACATTCCCGGCCTATGTATTAAATGGGAATGATATAACGGTATATCCTGATACAATATTAACTGGTGTTACTTTGCAGTACATAAGAAAACCTTTAGATCCTAAGTGGACCTATGCTACTCTTTCTGGTGGTGAACCAGTTTTCGATCAGGGTAGTTCTGATTATCAAGATTTTGAGTTACCAGAGTCTGATGAACCATCTTTGGTTGCTAAGATACTACAGTACGCTGGAATATCTATAAGAGAGAAAGATGTTTACCAATTTGGCGTAAACGAGGAGACCATAGAACAACAAACACAACAGTAAGACATGGCATATATAACAGGATATCAGTACTACGAGAACTCAGGTAATAACTGGGAAGAAGACAATTGGGGTAGTTACCAATACGTTAACTTAATTGACATTGTAAACAACTTCATGCTAATGTATGTTGGGAATGATAAATTAATAAACAACGTTGAGCGATATAACGTATTATTTCACGCCAAGCGTGGCTTACAGGAGTTGAACTACGACGCAATGAAGGAAACTAAGATCGTTGAACTTACGGTCTGTGACAATTTAAGAATAGTTCTACCACCAGATTTTGTAAACTGGGTTAGAATATCTCTATACAAGGATGGTATATTAAGCCCTCTTTCTGAGAATATACAAACAAATTTCGCACAGAGTTACCTACAAGATAATGACTGTCGTGTTCTTTTTGACATAGATGGAGGTGTCTTAATAGGAACATCGTCTCTAGATGGAGACAGAATAGACGGTACTCAGAAGACACCTTACCTAGGCGATGGCAAGATGCACGGAAGAATGGGTTACAATATAGATGGTAACTGGGTCTTTGATATGCCACTAGGGGGAAGAATGGGCCTCAACACTGAAACAGCAAATACCAACCCAACATTTAAGGTTGACAAAAAATTTGGTGTTGTAAACTTTAGCTCTCACATGGCAGATCAAACCATTGTTATAGAGTATGTTTCTGATGGAATGGAAAATGGAGACGACGCTAAAGTAAATGTCAATAAACTTTTTGAAGAATTTATATATGCTTACATAAAGTATTCAATACTTAGCAGTAAGTTTGGAATTCAGGAATACATAGTAAACAGGGCTAGAAAAGAAAAATCAGCACTATTAAGAAATGCTAAGCTCAGATTAAGCAATATTCACCCAGGTAGACTACTTATGAATTTAAGGGGTCAAAATAAATGGATAAAATAGAATGAATATAAATAACAACTTTATTGGGTCCAGAATGAACAAGAGTCTGGACGAAAGACTTATACCTCAGGGTGATTATATAGACGCATTAAACATTAGAATATCTTCCGATGAAGACGGGGAGTCTGGTTCTCTTGAGAATGCGAAAGGTAACGAATTAGTTACCTCTTTGACTTATAACTCATCACCACTTGTTGATGCGACGTGTATTGGGGCTTTTGAAGACGGTGAGCAGGAAACTATCTACTGGTTTGTAACTAGCCCTACGGTGGATATGATAGTATCATATAACTTCAACAATTCAACATTAATATACCACATTATCAGTACGGATGTTTTAAACTTTTCTACTGACTTCAGGATTGAATCTATAAACCTTATAGATGATTTATTGTTTTTTACAGACAATTTAAACCCTCCAAGAAAGATAAATACTAAGAGGTCTTATCCAAGACCTATAACAGGGCAGGATCAAATAACTGAGGATGATATATCTGTTATTGTTAAGCCACCCATTGAAGCCCCTGGGGTTGGGTTAGTAGAAACAGCTTCAACTCAGAATTATATTGAGGATAAGTTCGCTAGGTTCTCCTATAGGTATAAATATAAAGATGGAGAATATTCTGCTTTGTCTGAATTTTCTGACATTGCTTTTTTACCAGGTGTTTTTGAATTAGATTTCGGGAACTACGATATGACTGGAATGAGGAATAGGTTTAACTCTGCTAACGTTTCATTTAACACAGGATCAAAGCATGTAATTGGAATTGATGTTTGTTTTAAGCTATCAAACTCTAACGTAGTCCATATAATTGAAAAGTTTGATAAAGCAGAAGAGGGGTGGGGTAACAATGAAGTTAAGAGTGTACAATTTAGTAATCAAAAAATATTCACAACACTGCCAGAGTCTGAACTATTAAGACTGTTTGACAATGTGCCAAAGCTAGCCAAGGAACAAACGTTAATGGGTAATAGAATTATGTATGGAAACTATACTGATGGGTATGATATCGATACTAACATTGATTACAGTTTAAGTCTTGTCTCTGAACTTATAGGTGATTCTGCATTAACAACAACTCATTTTTATAATGCAGACACTAATGAAACAGGATTTACGGTAGACCTTGATGGTTTAGAGTTAGTTCAAGGATTAAATTTATTTATAGATTTGAATATTCTCCACGTTAAGTTTGTAGGAGATCCAAATTACCCCATGACACCTGAGAATGACGTACAAGAAAATTGGTCATTTCAGCTCCCAAGAGATTATACTTCCGTTCAGGATTTAGTAACTAGTACCGAGTGGAATGAGGCCATAGAATTAACAGACTTATGGACCAACACTGCTGACGGGGACAGCATGACTGACGTGTGGTTTACTGCTATAACAGCAGCTAATGGGTGGGATAAGGTAGATGGCACTCGTGGTAGTGGCCCATACTCGGTTAACCAAGAAATAGAGACTACTTACTCAGGCACTGTAATTACATTCGATATACCAGGGGTTAGGTATGAATCAGGCCCTGGTGTAACACCTTATGCTAGTGAGTTTTTTGAAAATTCAGTTACAGTGGCAAATGTTTTTGATGACACTACATCAAAAAGCCTCCATAGCAATAGAGATTATGAGGTAGCTATAGAGTATCTAGATGAGTATGAGAGAGCCTCTACGGCACTTGTTAGTACAGCGAACAGTATATACGTGGGATCTGAACTATCTACTTTTCAGAATAAAATAAAGGTAACCCTAAACAGTCTTGCTCCAAGCTGGGCTAGCAGATATAGGTTTGTTTTAAAACCTAGTAAGGGTGATTACGAGACTATATACTCTAGGTTCTACTATCAAAGTATAAACGATGGTGGTGCTTGGTGGATTAGGCTTGAAGGAGATAATCAAACAAAGGCAAAGGTTGGGGATACATTAATAGTTAAGGCAGATTCAAGTGGACCTGCCCCAAGATATATTGAGACTAAAGTACTAGATCTACAGGCCTTACCTTATAATGATGCGGAGAGAATAGAGGGAAATCATCCGGCTGGGTTATATATGAAGTTAAGGGCTACTAATTTCTCAATCTCTAGTGACCCTGAAAATGAAAGAATATCTAGAACAGCTGATACTCGTCGTTCAAATTCAAACGCTGTATTGTGGATGTCTGAACTAGTAGACCCAGATGTCCCTGGTGTTTACCAACAAATAGCTATACCTGCTGGAGCTAAAGTGTCTTTTAGTTGCAACGCTTATACCTTTGGGACTTACGGGTATGAGTATGTGTTTAACGGAGAGTTTACAGCTCAAAATGATTATGATAATATAGGTCAATTTATAAATGGTGAGAACATAACTTTTTCGCCACCAACCGTAAATAGTGGTATGGGTAGCCCTGCTGATGGAGATGAGAACAGGTTCAAGTGGTTCTCTGCCGTGGGTGACTCCAATAATTTATATCAGGGGTCTGTTGTTGCTACACCTATTACACCAGAATACAGTGGGCGTGGTAGAAATACTGACGTAACTCCTGTAGAGAGGGAGATGCAGATGAAGTATTACGAGAATCCTGCCGACCCAACACTGAGCTGGTTAATGCTAACAAATAATAGTAACGGAAGCGGAGGTAGACCGGCAACGGCTATATTAAGAGTTGAAATTGAAAGACCTGGAGATATACTTGTTTTTGAGACTAAACCAGAGGAAATAGCTGGGGAGATATACTACCAAAGCAGCAAGAGTTACCCTATACAGTCAATAAAAAATAGTAATATAGGTCTATACGGTGTAACTGTTTCAGCAGCTGAGACAAATCAACAGACTATAGAGTATACAACACCAGCAACACCAGGGGTTGAAAGTGAAGTAAGGACTACCACGATAACACCAGGTGGGCCATCTTTTTTATTTGAGGCTGTAGTAGGTAGTGTCAGCTTATTGACAACGCCTTTATCACCTTCAAACATAACCATACAATTACTCAACTCTCCAACATACACTGGAGATGTGCCTACCCTTGGTCACTACGGAAACGTGTCTAATCAGTCCTCTACAGAGCCAGCAGTTATTGATTTAGAATTGTATAACTGTTTCTCATTTGGAAATGGAGTTGAGAGCTTCAAAATAAACGATGGGTTTGCAACACCAGGGTTTCGCATAGGGGCTCGTACTACGGCTGTTTCTTTAGAAGACTACAAAGAGGTTAACAGATACTTCGATATAACATATAGTGGTGTATATAACCAACAAACGAACATAAACAAGCTAAATGAGTTCAATTTAGCACTAGGAAATTACAAGAGCTTAGAGGCTTCATTTGGACCTATAAACAAGCTACACGGAAGACAAACAGATATATTAGTTCTTCAAGAAGACAAAATATCATATGTTTTAGCTGGAAAGAATTTATTATCTGATGCTGCTGCAGGAGGGGCTATAACGTCTATTCCTGAGGTTTTAGGTACACAGATAGCTAGAACTGAAGAGATCGGAATAAGTAATGACACCGCTAGCTTTGCTACGGAATCTGGGGATGTATTCTTTACAGACTCAAAGAGAGGAATGGTATTAAACCTTAAGGGTGGATCATACCAAGGAGAGTCGTTGAATATTATCTCTACATTAGGTATGAGATCTTGGTTCAGGGATGAATTTTCAACTGGTTTTAATAAAATAAAACTTGGTGGATTTGATCCATACATGAATGAGTATGTACTAACTTTTGGTGATTATGAAAGACCACTACCCCCTCTATTAGTAGGGTGTGGCACAGAATTATCTTACCAAGATAGATCCACACCTGTGACATTTAATGTACAGTTAAATGATTCAATAGGAGATGTAAATACTGACTATAACTTTACCTCTGGGGCTGGTAATATTACTATTACTTACAACGGTATTGAAATTGTAAATGCAGACGTAACTGGGAGCGGTCAATTATCTTTCAATAAAGACATAATAGGACTAAACGAATGTACTGTTACTGTAACACCAAGTGAAGAATCTAGCTTTACTATTAACGCAAACTGTATTGCAGATAAGTCGCTTACTATTATTCATATTGTCAAAAATACCGACGAGATGGATGAGAAGATTATACACCATGAGTACCAATGGGCTAGCGGAACATATTCTTCTCCAGTATACCAACAAGAGATTACTTTCGATGAAGGTCCGGTATCATATTATCGATCCACAACTGGTATAGTATCACAGGGTGAATTCCCTGTTGAGGGATCTACAATAAGGCTAAGATACGCCCCTCAAATTGGTGACACCGCATCATGGGAGGCAGATAGATTCCAGTATCACTTATCTGATACACTTTATACTGAGTCTGAGATAGACTTATTAAAACCTTTATTAACTACTATTCCTGAGGTACCGTCATCTAACCCTGTAAATGTTCAGGGTGAATTCACTTATAGTAATCCTACCTCAAAACAATACTTATATTTAGTGTATGACTATGTGTCTCCAGTTATAGAGTGTGGTGTAGCTGTAAATACTACAGCCGCAGGAACAGGGGCTTATGAGATGAGATCAGATTTAGGAACAGATATAGGGTTCGTAACGGTTGCTTTTGATGGTTATAACACACCGACTAGGCTTCAGTTAGTCTATGATGGCAGTATTGTAGCAGATTCACTATTTATTGGCGATGTGTTGCCAGACGCTACTCAAGAGGGACTGATAACATCTTTATCAACGCTTGATACGTATAACTATAACGGATCTACTTATGACCTCTCTAATTCAGAATCGGTAACTTATACATCAGCAGATATAGCCGTATCAGATGGATCTGAACTAAGATCTAGTGGAGACGGTACGGGACAAACAGGTGTTGTTGCAGATTTCCCTTCACCAACGGCAAAAGCCTCAGACGGGAGTGTAAAGTTAAAGTTCTTAAAATCAACATCACTACCTACAGAAATGACAATAAGAGTCATAACGGCAAATGGTACTAACAACTGGAGCATGAATGGTGTTACTTGTCCTTCAAGAGCACAAGTTCCTGATGATCAATTTGAGTGTACAAAGGCACCATTAGTAACGCCAGATGTGGCAGGTTTCTGGAACTTGAATTCAGATATTGGCGTGGATACAGGTGCTGTTGTAATAACTATGAGACCTAAAGACGTTACAGATACATTAGGATCGATAGTCGAATATAATGGGGTAACATATAACACATTTGTTAGTGATTTTGACGGAACTCATAAGTCAGATACTGATGGCAACTACACATGGGTAGGTGCTACAATTCCTTCAAGCCCACAGGTTAGGGATGAGTACACGTTTGATAATGGTTCTTTTGTAGATACAGGGAACGATGTTAGTCAAGTAGTAGCTGCTGGAGATGTTTCAACATCAAACTTCCCGGTTGGATCTACTACAAGACCTAATTACACTATAGTAATACCAAAAATTGAAACTAACATAGAGGCTCTAGACTTTAAGGTATTTAGTGACACAGAAACAGATATGATAGTTAGATGTCCAAGATTGCTAGATTCAGTTCAAGTAGACGGTCCGTATGAGTTTCCTGACACTGCAATAAACCCACCAGGGGTAGTGTTTAGAGAATTCTTTACTGTTCACAAGAGTGGTATTGGTACTTCACTACCTGTTTATGTTCCAATTTCAGATGACCCTATATTACATTGCGAGCAATTATTTTTAGACGCAAATGGTATACAAACACTGCAGAAGGGGTATTACTATACAAATGATATAGAGACACCTCCTGAGTTTACTAATCAAGACCAATATAAGATTATATATGTAGATGATTGGGGAACAGCTTATTACTACACACCAGAGGAAGTAACAACAGAATGCTCTGGAGGTATGGATGTAGCCTTTATTATGGATTATACAGGAAGCATGTCAGATGAAATAGAAACATTAAAATCTGGTTTTGCAAGCTTAATTAATACTATAGACAGTTCATCTGGAGAAAACAACTATAGACTTTCTATTGTTACAGCAGATGAAAGAGATGGTTTCCCATTAGTTCCATCTTATAATTCTTGTACAGAATACACAAGCCTACCTTCCGCACAAAAATTAAATTATGCAGGTAGCAATAACCATCAATTATTTATTACTGCTTGGGAAATGTTCCAAGATAATAATGCAACAACTGCTACAACTCAATTAAACTTATTAAATGGTGGCGGAGCATCACCATGCGTTCAAATGGGTGATGGAGGTAGTACTGGACCTGAATGTACAGATCAAGCTATAAGTAGAGTGTTGAGTTACGATTTTGTAAACGCATGGAGATCTAATGTTGCTAAATATATTATTGTTGGTACAGATGTACCAGCAGGTGGTGATGATGGAATTTTTGACGAAAGTGATTGGATATTTATTCAATCGTTAGCAGCTACAGCTATAAGTCAAGGAGTTAAGATATTTATCCTAGGACAAGGTGTTGATTATCCTTATACAACTTCATCCGGACAAGGTGTTTATCCTTGGAGATATTTAGCTACTCAAACAGGTGGTGATTGGAATAATACCTTTGATACCACAACTATAAATAACCAAATAATAGCAGCTTGTGGCTCATAAACAATAAATAAAACATGGCATATACATTAACATATAGTGAAAACGCAAAGGGGTGGCCATCGTTCTACTCCTTTATACCTGAAAAAATGATAGGAATGAACAACTCATTCTATTCATTTAAAGGCGGTAGTTTATACAAGCATAACTCTAACTCTAGACCTAGGAATAATTTTTATGGGGAGCAATATGAATCAACAATTTCAGGAGTTATTAACGTTGAGCCAACCATTATAAAGAAGTTTAAGACTATCTCATTAGAAGGTAACGCTGCCTGGGATTGTTCCGTGTATAGCGACCTAGAATCAGGTTATATTGATAAGGATTGGTTCTCACTAAAAGAGGGTGAGCAATACGCATACATAAGAAGAAGAGCGGATGACGATACATTTGAGGCTAGATCAGCTCAAGGTGTTGGATCAGTATCAACCGTAGATTCATCTGTAATTACTAGCGTTGTACTTACCTTTACTTTTGACGTAGGTAGTATGGTATCTATTGGAGACAAGGTGTATGGTGTTACTTCTGGAACACCTGAATTTGCAGGTACAATAACAGCTGTTTCAGGGACAACAATAACTATAGATAGCGATCAAACAGGGGCTACTATACCTGTGCCCGGACAGTTTATAATGTATGTTAAGAACAACATCGCAGAGTCCTATGGGGCTACTGGATACTACCTTGCATATACCCTTACAAACGACTCAACAAGTTTCGTAGAGCTCTATGGAATAGCATCAAATTTATTCAAGAGTTTTCCTTAATTTTTTGTATATTTGCAACTAATGGAAGTTAGAAACTTAATACATTCAGATTACGATGAAATACTCGTTAAGTGGTGGAAAGACTGGCGATGGGTAGCCCCATCTAGAGATTTTCTTCCAGATAATGGTAATGGAGGCCTTATAGTTTATGATGGTGATGTCCCAGTTTGCGCTGGATATATGTATGTAACAAACTCAAAAACAGGGCTTTGCGAGTTTATAGTATCAAATTTTCATTACAAGGACAAGGAAAAAAGAAAGGAAGCGATTAGTTTATTGATTCACACAATAGACAAAGTCCTTAAAAATGTTGGGTGTAAGTACTCATACTCAGTACTTAAAAATAAATCACTAATCAACATATATAAAGAAGTTGGATACCAGGAAGGGTCAAAGAATTGCACAGAAATGGTTAAAATATTATAGATTATGGCAGCAGTAACATCGGCAGTAATAGCTGTAGCAGGCGCAGGAATGAATATAGCAGGTGGAATCGCCTCAAAAAAAGCAGCTAGAAAAGCGGCAATGGCAGCGCAAAACGCACTAAGTAAAGCTAAGAAACAGTTATCTATTACTAGATCAGAGGAACTACAAGTGCCTCTAGAATCTTACGAATTACAGCAACAAGCTTTAGTTGCTGGTCAACAGCAAGCTATTGAAGGATTGAGAGAGAGCGGACAGAGAGCTGTTCAGGGTGGTCTACCAGCGTTACAAGCGCAGGTACAGGCTGGTGCAGAAGATATAAGACAGGATCAGGCACAGGCCATATATGACAGAGAGAAAATGATTGTTGACGAGAAGAAAACGGCTGATCAACAACTCGCTAGTCTAGAGCTACAAACAGCACAGGGAGCTCAGATGGCAGCAGCACAGGCTGAAGAAAGATCTGGTCAGCAGATCGCAGCAGGCGTACAAGGTCTAGCCTCGGCAGGGCAATCATTATATGCACAGTCAGACCTATACTCATCTAGACAAGGGGAATTAGCTGGTGCTCAAAGTGTGTTAGATTCAGGAGCTGATCTTGGAGGAGCAACAAACGCTAGACAGGCATTAAGATATATGAAAAACCAAGGTATTTCAGGGGCTAATATAGCAGGAATGGGAGTAGGTACAAGGAGTTACGATGACCTGAAGCCGTTACAGGGACTAGAACTACAAACATCTGGTATACAAGGAATGGGGATTCAGCCTATAAACTTTTCTGGATTAACGATTAGAAAATAAAACATGGGAACATACTACGGATACGTAAACAGAGATCAGGATAAATCAGTAATTGACTGGGCTGGAATAACTAAGAAAATATCTGACGATATACTCACAGAAAAGAAGAGTAGAGAGGCTCGAAGGTTTGAACTAGACAAGACTCAGAACGAGCAGTTAAGGAAACTAGACGAGTATACTCAAGGTATAGATAAGAACGCTAACCAGGCAGCAATGGAAGCGGCACAAGGTTACAGAGACTTCTTAATGGAAAACCACAAGCTAATGAAGGCAGGACTTGTTAGTGTTAATGATTCTAAGATAATAAAGGAGAATGCAAAATCTACATGGTCGACATTAAATAAGACCTTTAAGGGGCACCAGGATGCGATACAGGCTAAGATTGATCAAGGTGGAGCAGGTAATCTACTCCTTGCTGAGAAAATGTCCACGGCTTTTGACTTCCAGAACAAAAAAATAGTACCAAGTAGAAATGGTGAGGCAGTATTCGTTAATATTGATCCAAAGACAGGGAAGATTGATATGAAGACAGCTATGCCAGTGTCTGGTTTATTGAATAATCAACAGAGAATGTGGGACACCATAGATGTACAAGAAAGCGCATCAAAGGCAGCCGATGCAGCTGCTATATGGAAAAAATCTCCAACATCAACCCTGTCGATTAAAGACGTAAGACAGAACCCTGAGTTTTCTGAGTGGAAAGAAAACAGCATAAAAGCTGCCCTAGATACACCTCAAAGACAAGCCTCTGTATTAATGGATTATTTAGGCGTTGACCCTGATGATATAAAAATGGTAGAAGATAGCCAAGGTATTCTACAACCAGAACTAACCCCAAAACAACTAGATGCCGCTAAAGAGGCCTACGGGTCTGCCTTAGAGATTGGCTTAGGGTATGAGGAGACAAAACAATACGTTGCGCCTACTGCTCAATCTGGTAGGTTACAAGAAGAAGCTAATGTAGTAAAAATTATAGATGACTTTGTAGTGAGAGGCCAATACTCTGGATTAAAATCTACACTTGGTCAGGTCGCTAGTAATGTTAAACTTGATGAAGAAAATAAAACATTAACAGTTGAACTTCTAGATGGACTAGTTAAGACCATAGATTTAACAAGACCTCAAAGAGACATTGGAGTAGAGATAGCAGGTATAATAAATCCGAAAACAGCTGGCACATACAGAACCAAGGGAACAGGATCCTTAACATTAGATGTGAACCAAAAAGCTTTAGACAGTGCCATTTATACGCCTATAAGCCAGAAGGTTAGTTTGAGTGGTTCAGAAATCGATACATTTAATAAGCAATTATCACCAGTAGCTGGTCAAGATGCATTTGGAGAGACTGTTTACGGCTCTAGACCAGATATCGAGGTTAAATCAGCAGTAACAGCTGTTGCAAGAAAGCTGAATTTAGATCCAAACCAAGTGACTGTTACAAATGGAATAATGATGTATGGAGATACACAATTAGGAGCTATAGGTACAGTTACAGGTACTGAAGTAGCTCAAAAATTAGAAACGATAGCTAGCGACACAAGAGGTAGGCTTGACGGGTTAGGAGAATAAACAATAAATAAAGTTAATGAAAGAATTATACGATAATCTTTTTAAATCAGGCGACTATACAAAGTCGTTTGAAGAGTTTGTTAATCAATTTGGTGACACAGAAAAATCCAAGGTTTTATACAACGCACTAAACGAATCAGGTGACTATACAAAATCATTTGAAGAGTTTGTTGTTCAGTTTGGATTCGGTGAAAAAAAAAAGACAACCGACACCTCAAGTTCTACTTTGGAGACGGAAGATATGGTTTCCACTACAGAAGAGGATCCAACAGATGGGTCCTTGGATTCTTCAGAAGTACCTGAAATATCAATACCTCAAGTAACTACACCAGAGGTTGAGGATGATTACGAGTATTTAAAAGATGACTTTTTAAAACTTGAAGAAATTGAGACAGCCTCTACTCAAACTTTTACTCCAGGAGCCTCTGCTAGAGCTAGGGCTATGCGAGAAAAAAACAGAGAAGTAGACCCTATATTAAAAAGTAAGTTATTATCTGACTACAACATTTCTAGCGCTCTAGAATTTAATATCATAAACGACAGAACATTAGAGGCTGCATTAAAGGGAAATAAAAATGCCTTAAAAACTATACAAAGCTTATCTAGAAAAAGAAAAGAGGAATACCTACAAGAGATACAACAAAAAAGACTAGACAAAGAAAACGCCTACGAAGATTCATCTAATCTTAACGCATATGAGATTACGGAAGATGAAAAAACAAAAAAAGATCAGGCAGTAAAAAAAGTCAATGATTTTAATAAAGAGACAGAAAGACTCTTAAGTCAAATAGAAAAGCCTACAGAAGAACAGTTAAATGAAATATTCCAAAGGGATGGTGCTCCAACCGAAGAGGAGTTTGAATTAGCTGAAGACAGTCTCACACCAACTGGTTTTGAAGACTCTGATATTGATGATATGTACGATAGTCAAAAGCTAAAAAACATAAAAGGTTTTAACGCTAAGGACTTTGATGGATATCTTTCAGAAATGGGTTACGTAGAAAAATACCAACAACTACTGGAAGATGAAGTAGTTTCAGAAGATGGTAGGTTTTATGATATAAGCGGTAATTACAATCCAAAATTAGCTGCCGAAAGATTAAAGTTTCAGTACCTATCAAATTATATTAATGACAAGGTAGAGAGAAAAGTAGAATCTCAAATATTAAAGTATCAAGCTGAAAACGACGGTAGACATCCTTCATTTGATGGTGTAAAAATAGATTTTAGCACTGGATTAGATGACAAAGCGATATCTTCATATGTAGAGGAACAATTCCCTACATTGACAGCTTATTTAAAAGACAGAGATAGAGAGAATCAAAAAAACTACCAAGAATACTTGAATGGTGAAAACCCTTGGGTGACCCAATCTGTAAAACAAGGTTGGAGATCAGTAGAAGATAGAATATCTACCACCTCAGAAGGTGTTTATGAATTCATAGGAATGAATAATACCGCTGATGAAATAAGAATGAGCGCTGCTCAAACAGAACTAGAAAGAGACGACTTCATGAGGTATACATATGCCTCTGGTAAAAAGGCCACTATAGATGGAAGAGAATATGGGATTGATGAAAGAGGTCAAATATATGATCTTCAAATAAAGAAAAACGTAACACAAGTTCTTACAGAAGGTCAAGAAGAATCCATAAGAAAAAAAGTTGAGGGCAGTGATGAAACTTTTAAAAGTTTTAGTGGTGCAGGAGCTGTAATAGCAACCTCTGGAATAGTAAGTGATATGATCTTGCAAATAGCCTTAACACGTGGTGTGGCAAACTTAGGAGCTGGAGGATCAGCTTTTTTAGGTGCTTTCGACAAAGGTTCTAAGGTTTTAAATGTGCTTAGTAAAATACCTATGAAGGCTAATGTAGCTTCAGCTATGATAGCACAGGGTACTTTGTTTGGAACAAACATGTCAAGTGATGCATATAAAAAAGCTATAGAAAATGGTGTTGATCAAGAGACGGCTGAAGAAATAAGACAGTTAGCATCTAGACAAGGTTATGCACTAGGAGCGTTAACAGCACCTATATCTACACAAATTACTGCAATGAACAAAATATTTGGAGAACAAGGTTCTAAAAAAATAAGTGAATCAGTTGTGAGGATATACCAAGAGAGTGGTAAAAAAGGTGTTAATGCTTATTTTCAAAAAATAAGACAAAATATAATACAAAATTACCCTGTATACTTTAGAGAGAGTGGAAAGGAAATGTTCCAAGAGAACGTTCAACAAGTTGGGCAGGCTTTTATAATAGCTGACAATGTAAATGAACTGGCTGGTAAAGAGATTATGATGAACACCATAACAGGTGCGGAATATACTAATACTACTATTCTAGCTGGTATGGCAGGTTTATTAATTCCTTTTGGAGGAGATTTAACGTCATCTACAGGTAGCAGTTTAAAGGCTTCATTTAGACCTGGTGAAGCAGCTATAGATAGAATGGAAGCGTTGCATGCGTTGTCTAGAAACCCTAAAAAAACAAAAGAGGTTTTAGATAGCATGGTAAAAAAAGGTGTTTATAGTCAAGAACAAGTTAATAATATAATATCAGATGTAGATGTTTATTCTAAAAACATAGGAAGAATACCACCTAACCTTACACCTGAAACTTCTTTGAAGGTAATGGGTTCTTTAGAAAAAATAAACCAATTAGAAGAGCAGAAAAAAAATCTGGACAAGTCATTTCATTCGGATATAGATAAAAAAATACAGGACATAAGATCTCAGGTAACAAAAGCGACTGAGTTTGATTATGTAAACATAAAAGGAAAAACAAAGTTAAAAGAGGAAGCAGGTAAGCAATTGACTAAAGAAGCTGAAGATAGAGGAGAGAAAGACTTCACTATTGCAGATAGCGCTATAACAGAAAGAGCTATTGATAACTTTAGTAAGATGACAATTGAAGAGAAGCTTTCATATACAGATATTCAAGATGCCATTCAAAAGCAAGAAACGGAAGTAGATAGAAAAAGTAGAATAGATAGCGCTCCAAAAATATTTGGTAAATCTCATACTGATAAAAAACTACCTTATGGTAGAGCTGTTATCGCTGATATAACAAGTCCAGATTCTAAGGGTGTACAAACAGCTAAGTATAATAATCCTCAGACAGGAGAGTTAGATGTTATTGTAAGTAGTAGTGGTGATTCTGCTAATTTTGTTGGTTTCACGAGAGTTTACGAGAATGGAAAACCTACAAATAGGTTTACCGCTAAAATGGAGTCTACTGGAGATGCTTTTAAAAACATGATTACCGAGGCGGAAAACGCCTTGCCAGACGGAGCGGAAGTAGTAGAGACAACCACTATATCTATAGGTGGTTTAAAAACATACAACAAATCTAAAACCTTAAATGAAAAGGTGGATTCAGATGGAAATGTTGTCACAAAAACAACAAGGTACAGCGATGCAACACAGCAATCTGTAAAAGAAAAAGGTAACGAATCAGCTTTTAGTTCTTTCCGAACTAATGACAAAACTAAAGCTGAGGCTGAGGTTGAGAAAATTAAAGAAGCTTACCCAGGAATTGAGGTTAAAATAAAAACACAAGGATCAAAGAGGGGTAAAAAAACTTATACTATAGATATAGAGTTGCCAGTTTTAGTTAAAACAGATGCTAAACCAGCCGAAGGTGTACAAGAAGTGGAAACAGAAGTACGGGTTACTCCTGAGCAAGAAACGGAAGTAGAGAGTCCAATAAAGGATAATCTACAAGAGAACGAAACTATTGTTCAAACTAGAAAAGATAGTAAAGGTCGAGTATTCACTACCACTAAACAAGAATCCGTAAGAGAACGTGATGGATTAAAAACTACTAAGTTTAAGTTTAACAGAGACGATAAATCAACCGACCAAAGAAACGATGCTTTTGCTCCTGAGGACGTAGCATTAGCAGGAACTAACCTTGAGATTAACCCTGAAGATAGATTAAACCTTCAAGAAGGTGAGACAGCTACTTATGAGATAAGTGAAATAAGAGAGGGCGATACAGGAGTAAACGCTTCGGTAAAGTTTACAACAACTGATGCTGATGGGAACCAAATAGGCAGCTTTCAAGGTGATGTGACATTGGTTGAAACAACTGTAGCTCCCCCAACTAAGCCAGAGACTAAAAGGTTTCAAGATGACCAAGTTGTTTTAAAAGAAGAAACATTTACTATAACCAATGAAGATGGTAGTAGAGAAGAGGTAATTGTAAAAACATACTTAGATGGCTCCTTTGGTACAGGTGCAAGAGTTAAAAGGTTTGATTCAAATGGAGAGCTTATTGAAGATACAGGTGGATTTTTCCAAAAACTTGCAGACAATGATATAGTTGTTAGAGATGGAATAACCGCTGAACAGCAAGTGGAATTTATTTATGCACCTGGTGAAGAGGTCTTTGAAAAGACATCAGAGAGAAGTGGTAATGAAATAAATAACCCTAAAAAGACAGCACAATTAACAACTGAACAAAAACAGAAGTTAGGTATAGAAACCAAGAAAGATGAGAGTGAACAAACAGTATCTGAAATAGATGAAGTAACGGTCACTGAAGAGAAAGTAGTACCAGCTGGTAAGAGGTTGTTTAACAACCCCAACCCTGAGACTACAGAAATATCTAAGAAGTACAAGAAAGATAGAAACAACAAAACACCTGATGGTGAGCCAATAACATCTATTGACAAAGATAATTCCAGAGAAATTGCTGACGTGTATGAGTCGCTAGAAGACTCGCCTAATGATCCAAAGGTTCAAGAGGCATACTCATTAATGGCAGATGAAACAGCGGCACAACACCAAGAGATTATTGACGCAGGATACGAGGTTGAGATCTGGAATGGAGAAGGTGAGCCTTACGCAAACGCTCAAGAAATGATTGACGATGTTCGTGACAATAAACACATGTGGATATACTCAACTGAGGCCGGCTTTGGGGATACCGCAATAACAGAAGAACAAAGACAACAAAATAAATTACTACAAGATTCTGGTTTCAAGGACAAGAACGGCAACACTTTACTATACAATGACTTGTTTAGATTTGTGCATGACTTCTTTGGACACACAGAGAGAGGTAATGGTTTCGGACCTGTTGGTGAAGAGAACGCATGGGACGTACACTCAAGAATGTATACACCATTAGCTAGGAGAGCTATGACTACCGAGACAAGAGGTCAGAATAGTTGGGTTAACTTTGGCCCTAAAATGAGAAACAAAAAGGGAGAGTTAATAAAAAAAGGGGAAGAAGGATATCTTTCTCCTAAAGACAGACCTTTTGCTCCTCAAAAAATGGCGCTAATGCCAGGGAAGTATTCAGAGATGTTACCTGAAAAACAAGAGGATATTGATAAGAGTGAACAGACTCAGACACAAAAAGATCCTACCAAAGCACTTGAAAAAACAAAGAAAGACTTTGAACAAAGCGAACAGGCTCTAAAAGATAGGGTCAAGAAGCCAACGCTTAAAGAAAGAACAAGAATATTAAGGGAAAAAATATTTGATAGACAGACCAGAGTAAAAGATCTGCTAAAGGGTGTTGGAAACAAGCAAGCAACGAAAGCTAAAAACCTTTTAGTAACAAAGGCTGGTGCAACTGGTTTTGCTAACTTTAGATTTAAGAAAGCTGATGAAAAAATATACAAGGGATTAAAAGATCAAGATCTAAAAACCCTAGACCATATCATATACCTACGAAGATTAAAAGCTATAAACGAAAACAGGAAAGCTCAAGGCAAGGAACCTTACGTGGGTATTAATGATACTGATTACGATACGGCTGTTGCTGCTCTTAAAGGTTATGAAAATGAACTTGGAGATAAAAAGTACAAAGATTTTTCATCAAGAGCAGATACGTATTTTGAGGCAATGAACGAGAGTTTGACTAGGATGAAAGACAGTGGATTAATATCTGAAGAAGTTTTCAATCAGTTAAAAGATATTGACTACTCCCCTATAAAGACTTTAGACTATATAATACCAGATAATGCGGACGCAGCTGAAATAGACAGAATGGCCGAAATATCAGGCATAAAAGCAGATGTAATAAAAACACTTAGTGATAAAAACTTGAAGGACATTATAATGGACACTAAATGGTTGTTATCATCTAACCTAGGAATGATTGAAGCTAAAGTTTTTGAAAATAAAATGCTCAATGCTTTTAGCGAAGCTGTTGAGTCTGCTGAAGGAGACGTTAAGACTGAGATAGAAAATTATGTATTACCTAACCCTGTAACAGGGGAAACAAAAGACGGTAAGCCAAAGAGAAAATATGATAAAAAGACTCCCCCTGGTTTTACAAAAGTACACTTCAAGAAAGATGGAGTCGACAAATATATGGTAATAGACAATGCTTATGCAAATCAGTTACTAGATATAAAATCTAACTCAAGAATAAATCTTGGAAATGTAGGTAAATTAACAGGGACTAATATTTTAAGATTCACTGCAACATCTGGTAACCCTTTATTTATTGTAGGTAACACAGCTGTAGATTTTGCTAACATATTATTATTATCTGATGTATATTCCAATAATAAGTTTAAAGGAGGAGCAGAACTTGCTTTTGATTTTGTAAAAACATTTGGATCTAAAGTAGGAGGTACAAAGGAATACAAAAAGATATACGAAGAGTTTATGGAGCATGGCGGTGCAATGGACTACCTATCTACAGATGGTTTAAAAGCAATAGGAGGACGTGGTAAAGCTAGATCCGCTGCTGGAAAAGCTTTTCAAAGTTATGGAAATTTCATGTCTTACCTAGGTGAAACTTCTGAGGTATCATTTAGGGTGGCTGTATATTCTAAGGTTAAAAATAATTTACTAAAAGACTTTGAAAAAGAAAATGGTAGAGATCCAAGTAAAGAAGAAGTGGAAGACATTATGAATGAAGCCGTTAGAGAAGCTAGAGAAACCATTGACTTCAGTCAAGGTGGCTCTATAGTAAAAGCTGCTGATAAGGTTTTACCATACCTAAACGCAGGAACTCAAGGTCTTAGAAAAGCTGTGGATTATGCGGCAAAAAATCCAAAGGGGTTTGCTTCTAGTATGTTACAGGCCATGATAATGGCAGGAGGAGCTAGTGCAGCATCAATGTTTATGCTTCTTAGAAGTTTTGGTGATGATGAGGATCCTGAAAAAGTACTGGAAGTACTGAATTCAATAAGTGACTACGAAAAATCAAATTACCACATACTATTCACTGGGGAAAAGGATGAGAACGGTGAACACAGATACATAAGAGTAAAAAAATTACCTACAATAGGTATAGCTTCAACCATTGCTGAACAGTTAACAATAAAAGCAATACTAAAAAGTAGAGGTATTGATTATGATTTAAATGATGAGGCTTTGAAAAAATCCGCAAGCGGTATATCACCTATAGATGTATCTCAAGGTTTACCAGGTTTAATAAACAGAAACCCACTTGCTGCGGCAACTCTAACTTATAGATATAACTATGATCATTTTTATGGTCAGGAAGTGTTCAAAGGGCCTAGAAACAAGAAGATACTACCATCAGCTGAGGGATTGCTAGACGACAGAGTTGATCAGATATACAAAGACTTAGGTCAAGCTTTTGGGTTTTCACCAAAAAGAAGCAAGGCTGCTGTTGAAAAAATAATAACATCAGAAAAAACAAACCCTTCTATAGGACTTGTATATTCAGTATACGACAAAATGAGGGGAGTAGTTGGAGAAACCCCTACAAATAACGAAATAGATAATGTTATGAGTAGGATAGTCAAAAATACAGAAAGAAAGTTAGTTAGATCAACCAATAAAAAACTATTGAGCTATAAAGAGCAGGATGAAATCAAAGAACTTGAAACTAAGTTAGAAACGGGGATATATTTAAAAGAGAAGCAGGCTTATAATGATATAAGAAAGAGATACGAAAATAACGATCCATTTACTAATGAAGAGTTTAAGAAATACATATTAGATAACTTTCCTAGGTTGGATGCTAAAAAGTACGCTAAAAAATATGTAGCATATATCAAAAATATGAATGGTGACAGATCAATACTAGATATAGTATTTGAAGATACCCCAGAGGTTCAGGCTTATAGAATATACAAGAAGTTTGGTGACAGCTTTGATGAAGATGAAAAGAAAGAAATTATAAAAGTATTTAAAGCTTCAAGAAGAAAGTTTTCAAAAAAAGCTCTATACATATATAACCAAAAGTACAGAAAGAAGTAGGTGAGTAATCCAAGCTATTAATCCGTTAATATTTAACGCAACAAGATTCCACTGCTTCCTGGATGAGGTTTGGACAATTACAAAAATAAAACCAATGATATACAGAGCTGGTTCAATGGTCCACTGGGCGGCGATAAGAAAACCGCTGCCCATGTATCCCACTCTAGAAGCTACTTTTTGGTATGATGTTAGTCTGTTAGTGTATGCGAGCTTCTTTAGAAACCATCTCTTGTAATTCATTGAAATAAAATTAAAATGTGTAAACCAATTATAAAATGTAGTAGGTGTGGTGATTTGTTTTGTGGTGGATTCGAATATAGAATTCATTTTGATAAACACCTAGATGACTGGAGTAAATCAAAAAACAAAAAAGAATACATTGAAAAAACAACGAAATAAGTATAAAGATATGAGAGTGATAATTTAACCCTCGCTTTCTTTAGTTAATTCAGCTATAGCCTCTCCGTATCCAGGCATCTTCTTGATGGTCTCAAGGGTACCTATCGAAAGAGTTCTAACGTTTAAAAGCTCAGCAATTACAGCCTCAACTTTTTTATCCAATAGATCTAATCTACTCTGTTTCTTTGTTTTCATTTTCTAAGTATATTTGTAGTGAAGCAAGGGCTCTCCATGCAACCTTTGTTAAGTGAAGTATGCCATCATCATCAACTGGATCCTGTGAGTGATCAATCAAGTGACGAACTAATGCATCCTCATTATCTGTACTTTTATTCTTGTCCCAATGTAGTGACTTGTCTGGGTGGTGCTGTTTATTGCCAGCCTGAGAACACCTAGACACTTCTTTAAGAGCATCCGGGAAGTACTTTAAAACACCTGTAAATACAGGCATACCCTTCCTTACAAGGGACGAATCTATATCATCACTGTGGTACTCAACACCCCCATTTGTGTCTGTTGTTTGCCACATCATTTTGCCGTAATCTTATTGTATATAAATCGTGTAACAAACACAAGATATATCAAACCTACCATCCAAGAGTCGACAATTTTTATAGCTATCATCCAACCATCTGAAAGATACCCTCCAGATGTTATTCCAATCCACAATCCTATAGCAAAGGTTACTAAAAGGTGTGAAATTTTAGCTAATAAAAAAGAAACTAACCCAGCCCAGAAGCCTGGCTTCATCCCCTTTGAAGATTTTTTGTCTATCTCCTTATTTAATTTATCATCTACTATCATAAGTCCATTAATTTATTAATTACTGTATCTCCTCCAAGAACAACAACACAACCAATAGCAGGCTTCTTGCCTCTCTTAGCGTATGCCATTGCATAACTATCGTGGTCTATGCCACATCCAACCTGTGTACCAAAAACTCTGAAGTTTTGACCCACATACCAGTCAGTATAACACTGTGTATGTAAGTGACCCTGTACGGTAGACATCATATCAGCACGACACTTTGTTCTAGCCGTACCACTTTCACCGTGGATATATTGCACGTTATCGTAAACAACACGATCAACAAAGTTCCAGTTAGGTGTCTCAAGAACATCCTTGAAATCTTTGACCCACTTAGCTGGTATAGCTGAGGTCATAGCCTTTCTCATTATTAACCTATCGTGATTACCAATTAGAACATCCGCTACTGGGAATGCCTTGTACCACTTGGATAATTTCTTTATAGCCAGCTCTAGTTCCTGACCACCAGAGAGACCATCTGGGTCTGTTTCGTGGTAGCTGCTGTAGTGATTGTCTATGACATCACCTATAAAAACAACCTGGTTACAATTATAATCTTTAAATGTTTGCTTGCAGAAATCTAAATATCCGTCAAGACAAAAGGGTTCGTGAAGATCCCCTACTACTAGTATTCGTTTTTCATTATATTTCATCGGTAAGTGTTTGATTTAATTCTTGTAATTCAATTATAAGTTCCTGACTAATTGCTAAGGCCTTATCATACTCCTCATCTACCAACGCCTCATATATGTCGCTGCAAAGGTCATTAACAATGTTCATTGTTGAATTAATAAAACTTAACCTTTGATCTTCGTGTTTCATAACTAAAAAAAAAGGGGGCCTATCAAACAATCAACACAATATGAAAGCCCCCATAAAATGAATCATGGTAAAGATATAACTAATTAACGGTAATTGAAAATAAAGTTATTAACAATGTGTTAATTATCCATGTTGTATATTAATCCCTTACCTGTTTTAGGGTCTATTTTAGCTATAGCCTTATAGATGTACCTAGATTTCCTCCGTACATCATCACGCTCCTTTTTCAATGAATCCAGGCCAAGGTTAGTATACATGTATGTATCTATTCTAAATAACTCCTCTATTTTTTTCCTGTCACTCCAGGATGAGAAGTTTATGACCTTCTCCACGTCTTCATAACTATATTCCATATTAATTATTTTTAATTATTTCTTCCTCAAAATGTTCAGCTAAAACAGAGAACAATTCAACGATTGCTTCTTCAACAAAATGAGAATGCAAGTCATCAACATATACCTTACTACCTATATCAGCGTACTTTATATAATCCGCAAGCGCATCCTTAAGGTCACTGTCGTAATAGTAGACATGACTGTCTACGTGTACTATACGTAAATCATCCGTAGCTACAAACACGGAATAACCATCAGCGGTAGACTCCTCGTATATATAAAAATCTAAGTCTTTATCCCAATCATCAGTGAGCTTAACTCCGTAATGGTCTAATACCGACTCCTTACATAGTTCATAGTCCATCGACTGTTTCTCTCCAAAGCCAATAGCTTCTAATTTCTCGTTAATTAATTCATCTGTTATCATCCTCTATATATTTCTGTTATAAATCCATACTTATCTAATTCCTTCAGCCTATAGTCCTGAATAGCTGAAGTCTTTCCCTTAGGCGTTTTAACCTCCGAGAATATAACGGGAGTATTCGGAGGTATAGCCACAATATCTGGTATTCCATTCTTATTAGTTTTAACTAACTTTAATACGTAATAGCCCTCTTTTTCAAGCTGGTCTATTCTTTTTTTCTGTATCTGTTGTTCTGTCATAGTGTAACAAATGTACAAAATTCTTTTGGAATTCTATACATTTTATCCATTCCTTTGCGTTTTTTTGTGTATATATTCACATTCTCTGCATACTTCTCGTTATAAATTATACTAGAGTGACAATACAAATAAGACCTAGTAGACAAACAGAATATAACATAAAAGAAAGGCTCAACCTTGTGAAGTCTCAACTTCCTACCCGTAAAGCTTACGGTGGGGAACTTAAAACTCCTAGCTGAAGTGAAGGGGTAACCAAGCTTTACCTCTACCTCGAAGTAAAACTTAACGCCATCCTTTACCGCTATTACATCATGGTAGAAGTCTTCCTCGGTAGACAATATATCATAACCCTTAGATATTAAATGATCAGCAAGCAAATCCTTAGCTACGCCGTCATACTTATCATAATCTTCCTGTACGAACTTCATCCCTCTTAAAATGTCTTAGTGTGTAATCCTTCTTTTGTATTACAGATCTGTAAATCTTGGCCTCAATACCTCCATCAGAGAATATCCAATAGATCTTGTTATACTTACGATCCTTTGTGGTCATACGATCCCTAGCCTGCCAGTAACTGGTCGCACTAAAGTCAATGTTGTAGAACACAATATAATCAGCGTTCCTTAAGCTAATACCCTCACGCCCTGAAACAATCTGAAGCGCTATGTGTTTATCAGTAGAATTAAATGTCTCCAAGTCAGTACAAAGATCATCACCAAAGACCTGCTTAAGTGCATCTAACTCAGCCTTAAACTTGTAGAATATACCGATCTTATTGCCCCTAAACTTCCACTTAATAAATTGAGCTTTGCTGGTATCTATAACGGCGCTATTCCCTGACTCAAACTTAACAGTACCACTATACAATTGGTGTAGCTTAGACATAAGCTTAACGCCTGTATCAGCTAGTATAACATCATCATCAGTAAGCTCAACAACCAGATCCCTTTTTAACCTCTTGCACAACTCAATAGTATTTGTCTTCATGGGCACACGAAGGATCTCCTCCTCAATAGAGGACTCAAAACCAGCCTGTACCTGTGTATAAGATATCATGAACCTGTTCATGCTGTCTATAATGCTCTGCTTACCATTAGAGTAATCCTTTATATTGAACCCATTGATAAGTCTCTGAGTAACCGTAACGTGCTTGTCACAGAACCTGTAGAAGTTTTTAAACTCACTAAAAGGATTGCCCGGTATGCCATACACCTGGTGGTACATTTGACTGTACGACTCAGGTGTTGGTGTACCAGATAACAAAACAACAAAACAATTATTCTTAATAATAAGTTCCTTAACCTTCTTAGCCCTCTTGCTTGGCTTAGGAAAAGCCCCAAGCGTATGGGCCTCGTCACATATGATCATATCCCAACCCTTCTCAGGTATCTTATGCAGTGACTCGTAATTTATAACGGTCAAGTCGTAGTTAGGATCCAACATTTTGTAGTCGGACTCAATACTACTTATAGCCTTCTTCTTGGTGATGAACAACACATTGTTCACTCTCACTAATTTCTTAGCAATGCCAAGGCTAGTAAGCGTCTTTCCAGTCCTAACCTCCAT
>Ga0209603_1000364_pt1 | contig 56653 bp, 51 predicted proteins | sample COGITO_mtgs_1206_FD_184812 | JGI IMG/M metagenome (GOLD analysis project Ga0209603, IMG submission 184812) | Pelagic marine microbial communities from North Sea - COGITO_mtgs_120607 (SPAdes) (version 2) | ecosystem: Environmental > Aquatic > Marine > Epipelagic ...
AAAAGCTTAATATTATTTTCATTAATCTTTATTTCCTCTACTTTATTTTTAATTTTTGATTGTAAATTAACGGAATCACTTTTTAGTCGATTAACAGTTGCTATTAATGCTTTTTTGTTTTGAGAAAACCCAGCAATAGGAATCAAGAATAACAAGAATAATATCTTCTTCATTTGATAAATTTTAAACCATTAAAGTAATAAAAAGTTTGGTTTAGACCCTGACTTACTAGCTAGTTATGTATTATAAAGAAAAAAAAGGATAAGTTTTAAACCATTAAAATAATAAAAAGTTGACTTAATTAAGAAAGCAATGGGAGGTTAGTCCTTAATCACTTTCAATTGTTCTACTTTATTACCATAAGTAACTTTAAGTGAATATACCCCACTTGGATAGTCAGCTAAGCTAAAATTTGTTTTATTAGTGGTTTCTAAAAGCTTTCCGGAGAAGTCATAGAGTTCAGCTTTAAAGCTTCCGTTATAGTTCTCTATCTCTATTTGAACAAGGTCGTTAGTTGGGTTAGGGAATACTTTGAAATTTGAAGATGATTCTTCTTTAGAAACACCAATATTATTGCCCCATATTAAACCCACATATTCAGGATGGTCAATAAATGGATTTCTATTATTCTGGTAATTGTAATAAATTATATCGTTTCTGTTACGTTCCCAGTCGTCCACAGAATCTTCATTATGCCATTGAATTAATGTGTTTAATTTTGCATAAACAGGGTCAGAAGTGTTATTATCCGCTGGGAAATAATCAATTAGTTCTAAATCTGGCTCTTTCCCATTAGTTCCCTCATATCTTGTAGCCATATAGAAAACCATTCTTGCAACATCACCCTTAACTTCATCTCTTGGTTGCCAAACCCAATTGGTTGAACTTGTAAAACACCCAGTATAGTTTCCATTATCTAAATATGGATTAGAGCAAGTGTCAAACCAACGATTATTCTTAGCCGAGTTTACAGATGGGTCTGCAGGTCTTAAATGATGAGCATCTGTTCCCGCTCCTCTTGATGTTCCAAATGCACCACGTGATTTAGACCAAATATGTTCTCTGCTCCACCCACTTCCACTGTTCCATTCTTGAGCAGCATCAACAGACCATCCAGTATAAAATAGAATTACTTTAGTAGAGTCATTGGGGTCTTTATCAGTTTGTTTTAATATATCCCATACATCAGTAGATGATGATGTGTATGGAAATTTAATATGTTCGTTAATAATGTTATGCAAGGCGACTTTTAGAGGGTCACTTACTAACGTATCCATACCACTATAATAACCATTAGGTATTTGACTGTAAACTAAACTTGAAAATATATGAATAACTGATACTAAAAGTATTCTCATAACATAAATATTTCTGAACTAAAGTTAAAAAAAAAGTTGACTTAGTTAAGAAAGCAAAGTGAGGTTAGTAATCTTTTAATAATTTTTCTATGTTTAGTCGCTGCTTAAGTGGAACACCATTTGCAAACAAAGAATCTTTTTGAATAATTACATTTAAATCTGTTATTGATAAATTTAGAATTTGTTTTTTTGAGTAATATTTTTTATCATTTTCTAAGTATAAGTTAATAGAATCTGTGTTTTGGATAATTGCTCCATAACATTGAACTCTACACATATAATCGTTAATATTTTCTGTTTTTTCAATTTCAGTAGAAATACACAAAAGAAGTTTAGACCAATTATTATTTGCTGAAAATTCGGAACATTTTTTACATGCATTTTGTGATAATCCAAAGAATGGAATTAACAATAGAATGAAGCAAAATTTCTTCATTTTGTAAGTTTTAACTTTTATAACTATCTTAAAGATCCTGAACAAACGTCACCTTCTTCAGCTCCATCTATCCATATCCTAAGTGTTTTTATTCTACTCTCGGTTAGTGTTTTTAAATATGATGATACACACATTGGAAACACACTTCCATAATACAATCTATTATTTGATCTATCTGGAAATTTCATACTAAGTTCTGCATCTCTAAATTTAATCCAAATTCTCTGTGAAATTCTTAGGTTTTTAATGAATGTAGTATCGCTACTATATTTTTTTAAAATTGCTTGATAAACTGCATTTAATTCTTCGTCTGCATTATCGTATGATTTTTTTAATTCATAATTCATTTCTAATTGCGTTTGAGATGAACCATTAATAAAAAGAGCAATAGAAAATATAAATACTATAAGTTTTTTCATTTTGTAATTTTTAATACGTTAAGGTAAGAAAAAGTTAATAATCATGGAAGTGATTTATTTATTATGAATCTTTTGACTCTAGAATTGAATCAATTCTACTAACCATGTCTTTCAAATGATATTTAGAATATTCATCTCTATAACTTGGAAGTCTTTTTTTGATTTGTCCTTTAAGCTCTTCTAGTTTACCTCGACACACAGAAATAATATCTGATTGATTTATATTAACCCTTGTTCTTTTTAAAGTGTATTTTTCTATTCCAGTTATTTCAGATTGTTGTTTGTTAATTAAGTAATCCATTCTTTCTATATATGCTTTTTGTAAATTTCTTCTGTATACTGAGATGGTAGAAGATGATTTTAATTCACTCCAAATTCCACTTTGTAAATCATTCATCATTTCAATTAGAGAGTAAGATTCATTATTATTTACAGCGTTATTTTCAATAACCCTGGCTAAACGAGCAAAATCAAGTATTTTTTTCAAATTATTTGATTGAGACTTTCTAATTCTTTCAATAATACCGGAAGATTCTATTTTATTGGAAATTTCATTATTGATTAGCCAGTTAGGTGTTTTAAACAACTGATCATTTAAGAATTTCAAACATTGTTTTTGATGGTTCTTTTTTACATGATCATAAACAGACCCTAATTGCTCAAATGTTTTATAATTTTCATAAACCCCTCCAATATTGGCAATTACATGTCCCATATATCTATTGTATTGACTAAATATCTGAACATATAAATCTTCTAATTCTTGAAAATCGTCTCCCTCTTTATAAGTCCATTTATTTAAATTGGGAACTATTTTCTTTAAATTTTCTATTCCATAAAGACTTGCTTTAATCGCGTCGTCACCTAAATCTTCTGTTTGAGAACTCGGATCAATAGGATTACCAAATTGTTGACTTCCGAATCGATACATGGGATCTTTTTCATGAGCTCTAATCCATTGATCAAGAATAGACTTTTCATCTTTTGCTGTTTCTGCTTCTAAAATTGGTCTGTATCCCCACCTTATCGAATGTTTATCATAAATTCCAACATTAGGCATCAAAGAAACTCCTGTATCTTGAGGCTGGGCTACATAATTAAACCTTGCGTAATCCATTATAGAAGGTGCCGTTCCATATTTATTAGTGAAATGAGCAGATCTTAATGAGTCTACAGGGTAAGCAGAACTGCTACCCATATTGTGAGGTAAACCTAAGGTATGACCTACTTCATGTGCTGAAACAAAACGAATTAATCTTCCCATAACTTCGTCTCTAAATTCAGGGGTTCTTGCTTCGGGATTTATGGCTGCAGTTTGTATGAAAAACCAATTTCGAAGAAGTAGCATAACGTTATGATACCAATTAATATCAGACTCTAATATTTCACCAGATCTTGGGTCACTAACATGAGGACCATTAGCATTTGGTATCGGTGAGGCAAGGTAACGAACCACAGAATATCGAACATCTTCCGGGCTCCAATCCGGATCTTCCTCAATAGAAGGAGGATCTTTAGCAATTATCGCATTTTTAAAACCAGCTTCTTCAAAAGCAATTTGCCAGTCTTCAATCCCTTGTTTTAAATAAGGAATCCACTTTTTTGGTGTAGCACGGTCCACATAATATACAATTTGCTTTTTTGGTTCTACAAGTTCACCCATTTTAAATTTCTCAATATCTTCTTTTTTTACTTCCAATTTCCATCTATCTAGATATCTGACAGACTTGCTTTTTTGATTCTCAAGACCATAGTCGGTTTGGCTTCTGGAAAACCAACCTACTCTTTGATCAAAATATCGTCTTTTCATAGGATTTATTGGTAAAAGAATCATGGAATTATTTAATTCTAAACTGATTGACTCAGTACTGGAATTTGAGGGTGGCTCGCTTGATTTATATGTTTTCACATGCCTTGATTCTATATTTAAAGGATAGCTTTTTATGGATTCTATATAGCACCTTGTTTTATCAATTCCAGTAATTTTATAAGATTTTCTTCTTTTAGCAGGATAGCCAATTGCTTTAACATCTTCTTCAAAAAATTTATTAACCTGGATAATAGTACTGTTAGAATCTTTTCCAATAGCCTTAATATCAAAACTATATAAAATTGGCTCAAAATTAGAATTCACTACAGCTTCGTGAATTGGTAAAGAATCTGAAGCAACTATTTGATGAGATACTACTCTTAAAAGAACTTTTTTATTTTTTCTTTCCCACCTTAGTACTTGGGTGTTTTGTTTTCCTCCACCAAAGCCTAAACCACTTGCTGTTTTTGAAATTCTTGTAACCATTAGCATTTCTCTTCCAAATAGAGAATCAGAAATTTCATAATACTGGTTCTCACCTACTACATGAACTGTAAACAAACCCTCATCTGAAATAGCAGATTTTTTTATGACTTTTTCGTAAGGTTGTATAGTTTCTTTTTGGTTGTCTTTTTTTACAGATTGATTGGTTTCTTTATTTTTCCTTTTGCCTTTTTTAGATTGAGCACAAATATTATTTGAACTAAAAACTAGAAAAAGAGATATTAAAGCAAAAAATAAATTTTTCATATAAATATTTTATTATTTCAATGTAAGAAAAAAACAAGAAGTTTATCAAATTGACTAATTGGTAATATTTTAAAACATGAAATTACACTCTCAATAAATCAACTTAAATAAACCATATATTTATAAAAATTTTATTTAAATGAATAAACTACTATTTACAATATGCACCTTTCCATTGCTATTCTCTTGTAATCAAATTCAAAAAAAATCAAAAACGACAGTGAATTACCCAGAAACAACAAAAAAAGAAGTAATCGATAATTATTTTGATACTGAAGTAGTAGATCCTTATAGATGGCTAGAAGATGATAGATCAAAGGAGACAGAATCTTGGGTTAAAGCTGAAAATAAAACAACTTTTGCCTATTTAAATAACATTTCGTTTAGGTCCGACCTAAAAAAAAGATTAGAGTATTTGTGGAATTATGAAAAGATAAGTGCTCCCTTTAAGGAAGGTGAATTCACTTACTTTTATAAGAACAACGGTTTACAAAACCAATATGTAATTTATAGACAAAAAGAAAACGAAACTCCAGAAATTTTTTTAGACCCTAATCAATTTTCTGATGATGGCACAACTTCTTTAGGGGCTTTAAGTTTTTCCGAGTCCGGTAACATTGTGGCTTATTCAATTTCTGAAGGGGGTAGTGATTGGAGAAAAATAATTGTCATGGATGTTTCTTCTAAAGAAATTATGGAAGATACTATCGTAGACGTAAAATTCTCGGGGCTTTCATGGAAAAAAAATGAGGGATTCTTTTACTCAAGTTACGATAAACCTGAGGGAAGTGAATTATCTGCAATAACAGATCAACATAAACTTTATTACCATAAGTTAGGAACTGCACAGTCCGAAGACCAACTTGTATTTGGTGGAACTTTAGAAGAAAAACACAGATATGTTGGTGGAAGTGTGACAGAAGATGGGAATTACTTATTTATTTCTGCAAGTTTATCAACTTCTGGAAATAAATTATTTATGAAAGACTTATCTAATCAAAACAGTGCTTTTGTTACTATTTTAGGACACACCGATAGCGATACTTATGTAATGGAGAATGAAGGGAGTAAATTATATTTAGCAACCAATTTAAATGCTCCAAATAAAAAAATTATAACTGTTGATGCCTCGAACCCAAGTCCGGAAAATTGGGTTGATTTAATTCCCGAAACAGAACATGTATTAAGTCCTTCAAATGGGGGTGGATATTTCTTTGCTGAATATATGGTTGATGCTGTTTCTAAAGTAAAGCAATACAACTATAATGGAGAATTTATTTTTGATGTTGAACTTCCTGGAATTGGAAGTGTTGGTGGTTTTAGCGGAAAAAATGAAGATAGTGTTCTTTATTATTCTTTTTCTAATTATAAAACGCCGTCAACAATTTATTCATATAATCCTAATGATAGGAAATCTAATATATATAAGAAACCGGTTGTAGATTTCAATCCAGAAAGTTACGTAAGTAATCAAGTTTTTTACAACTCCAAAGACAGTACTAAGGTGCCAATGATAATTACCCATAAAAAAGGATTAAAATTAAATGGTAAAAATCCTACTATTCTTTACGGTTACGGAGGATTTAATATAAGCCTCACTCCTTCTTTTAGTATAGCTAATGCTGTTTGGATGGAGCAAGGAGGAGTTTATGCTGTTCCTAATTTAAGAGGAGGTGGAGAATATGGTAAAAAATGGCACAAAGCTGGAACACAAATGCAAAAACAAAATGTTTTTGATGATTTTATTGCAGCTGCTGAATACTTAATTGAAAATAACTACACCTCTAGTGATTATTTGGCTGTTAGAGGAGGTTCAAATGGCGGTCTTTTAGTAGGAGCCACAATGACCCAGCGTCCTAACTTAATGAAAGTTGCTCTTCCTGCTGTTGGAGTATTAGACATGCTTCGTTACCACACCTTTACTGCTGGAGCAGGATGGGCATACGATTATGGCACTGCAGAAGATAGTAAGGAAATGTTTGAATACTTGATTGGATATTCTCCTGTACATAATGTGAAGGAAGGAGTTGAATATCCAGCTACTTTAGTAACTACAGGCGATCACGATGACAGAGTAGTTCCTGCTCATAGTTTTAAATTTGCTGCAGAACTTCAAGCTAAACATACTGGAATTAACCCGACGCTCATTCGTATTGAAACAGATGCGGGTCATGGAGCAGGAACACCAATTAGTAAGACAATAGAACAATATTCAGATATATTTGGTTTTACACTATATAATATGGGGTTTGTAGAGTTACCTAATAAAGCAGTAATAAAAAATTTAGATTAAGATAATTCAACAATGCTTATAAATTTTCTTTTAAGCTTTTCTAAATGCTAATACCTGGCTTAACATAGCTAGGGTAAAAAGTATAACGATTGTTTTTTGGGCAACTACCTGAAGTACAAGTTCTTTTTCATTAAAAATAAAACCAGGTCCGATTTTGGGACCTAAAAAAATAATACAAACATAGAAAAGAAGGCAAACACTAAATAGTAAATAACCCAACGAAAAAACACTTCCTATTTTATTTGAACGATAAATTGTTAGGGTATGAAAAATTGAAACTAAAAATAAAAATAAGAAAGCACCATTGGCAAAAATCACGTGACCTATAAAACTTACATCGTGTGGTACAAAACCAACTCCAGAGAACATAAATCCAGAGATTACACCAATTACGGCTGTAATTAAAGAAAGTTTTTTTATTGTATTTGATTCTTTTGAAATTTTAAAAAATTTAACAAAATGAAAATAAAATAGAACGATTGTAAAACCAATTAATATAAGACCAGTATTAAAAAAAACCATAGAAATGGTATTATCTTCTTTTATAATTTTAGAGTTTATTTCATCTGTATTGGTTTTAAAACAACCCAATTCACTTAAAAAGTTATGGCTCAGTGAATAACCATCATTTTTATAATTAATTATTTCTTTTTCAGAACCTGGATAAAAAAAAGCTGCAATAAGACAAAAAGAATAAAAAATCAGAACTGAAATTAAAGGGAATTTGGTTAAAAAAAAATTGGTTTTGTTCATTAATGACAAAATAGTAAAAGTTATATATAAATAAATTATTTTTAAAACATATTTAAAGTCTTGATGTCGAAATACATAGTAATATTTTATATTTTGTTTAAATTCGAAATAATAAAACATAACTTATTTATAATTAAATGTTAAATACTTATTGGTACATAATCTTTTTAAATTCATTACATAAGTTACTTTTACTGCATGTATAAAGCTTTGGCTATTTTACCTGTTTTATTTTTTTTACAAAGCTTTAGTCAAAAAGAAATCATAGCAAATAAGAGAGTTAGTTCTATTATTCTAGATGGGGAAATAGACGAAAAAGAATGGGCAAATGCGGAATGGTATTCCGGTTTTTCTCAGATGAGACCCTTTCCAGGAAAAACTCCCTCAAAAAAGACACAAGTCTCAATGCTTTACGATCAAGAAGCTGTCTACTTTGGAGTAAAATGTTTCGATAATCCAGATTCTTTATCAAAAGTACTTTCTATTAGAGACGACTTTAATCCCAACTTAGATGTATTTGCCATATTTATAGATACTTATCAAGACAATCAAAATGGATTCATGTTCGCTATAACAAGCCGAGGTGTACAATTAGATTCTAAAATTTTCAACTCCGAGTTTAATGATTTATTAAACTTGGTTTGGAGAAGTAAGACAGCTATTAATAATCAAGGTTGGTTTGCCGAATTTAAAATACCCTACTCTGCTCTAAGATTCCCAAAATCTGAAGTTCAAAATTGGAATATAAATTTTGGAAGACAAATAAGTAGGTTTAGAGAAGAAGTTACTTGGAAACCTGTTAACCCAGATTTAGAAAATTATCTACTTGAAAGTGGTATTGTAAAAGGAATTAAAGACGTAAGCCCTCCCCTTAGATTGGCTTTAATTCCATTTGTTTCTTCTTATTCAAGTTTCTCAAAAGATTCTGAACTTTTTTCTACGTATAACGGGGGTATGGATGTAAAGTATGGAGTAAATGAAGCTTTCACACTTGATGTAACACTGTTGCCAGACTTTGGACAAGTAATATTTGATCAACAAGTATTAAACATCAGTCCATTTGAAATTAGATTTAATGAAAATAGACAGTTTTTTACTGAAGGAACTGAACTTTTCAATAAATCTGGTCTATTTTACAGCAGGAGAATTGGTGTACAAACCCCTTCAAAAGTTTATCAAAGTCAGTTAAATGATGATGAAGAATTGACAGAAATTCCTACTTCTGTTCCTTTAATAAATGCCAGTAAAATATCAGGAAGATTAAATAATGGTTTGGGGATTGGTGTATTTAATGGAGTTACTGCAGAACAAAAAGCTATTGCTTTCAATTCTTATGACAGTTCAAATAGAGAAATTGTAGTTAGCCCACTAAGTAACTATAATGTTATTGTACTAGACCAGAATCTTAAAAATAATGGTTTTTTAACTTTTACCAATACCAATGTGTCAAGAGCTGGAGAATTTTATGACGCCAATGTCAGTGGTATAAGCTCTAATCTTAATACTAAAAACAACAATTATTTTATTGAAACACAAGCAGTAGTTTCTAACATTATGAATTCAAACGATAATTCCTTGGGACATACATGGGGAATTGAAGGCGGAAAACAAAGAGGTAATTTAACATATGGCATTGAATATTATGAAGAATCTGAGACATATAATCCTAATGACCTGGGTTTTTTAAGAGCCAATAACAGTCGAGTTGGAGAAATATATATTGGTTATCGGAATTTTAATCCAAAAAATAAAAAATTAAATAAATATTTCACAAGTGCTTCTTTAACAAGTGAGTGGTTATATGCACCCAACTTATTTGGAGGTAATTTTTGGAATGCAAGAGCAACAATGGTCTCTAATTCATTTAATGCTGCCGGAATAAGATTAAGTGGAACACTAAATGAATCCAAAGATTATTTTGAACCCAGGGGAGATATCATAGGAGAAGATAAATTTATTCGTCCTGTTTGGACCAGTACTAGAGCTTGGTTTTCTTCTAACTATCAGAAAAAATTTGCTACTGATATTAGTCTTGGTTATGTTTTTGTAGAACGTGGTGATTGGTGGGAATGGAACTATGATTTTGAAACAAGGTTTAGAATAACTAATCAGCTATTTTTAATTCATTACTGGGAACAAATATTTCAAAATAATAGTGAAGGTTATGCAGTAGATTTTGGAACGCCAGAATTATCTCACAATGGAATTATTTTTGGAAATAGAAATAGAATAAATACTACCCAAACTATTGGAATAGATTATACACTTACTAATAGAATTGGTTTAACTTTTAGATTAAGAAATTATAATGCTATTATTAAGTACAATAGCTTTTCCGAATTATTAAATTCTGGAAGATTAAGCTATTTAGAAAATTATACAGGGAAAGATGAAAACGGACAATCAGTTTATGATATCAATTATAATGCATTCACTATTGATATGCTTTTTAGGTGGGTATTTTTCCCAGGAAGTGAAATTAATATTGTTTGGAAAAATTCAATTTTCTCGAACAATGAAAAAGTAAACCAAAATTACTGGAACACCTTGTTTTCTAGTTTGGAAGATGGACCAATGAATACTTTTTCTGTAAAACTTATTTATTGGCTAGATGCTCAATACCTTAAAAATAAAAAATAAGTTTCTTGAATTAGATACAAGTTTTATTGATTTAAAAAAAAGTATTATTACTTTTAATTTAAAATGAAAATTTCATGAAAAAATTAATATCAATTTTATTTGTTCTTTTAATAACATTTAATTTTTTTAGTCAACAACAAATAACTAAAACTTTATTTTTTGATGGACAAAACAGAAGCTATATTGTCTACATCCCAGCATCTTATAATCCAAATATAGATTATCCTTTGGTATTTAGTTTTCATGGAGGTGGTGGAACAGCAGCAAGTTTTATTTTCACCAATGATATGAGGCCTTTGGCAGATACAGCTAGCTTTATTGCTGTTTATCCACAAGCAGCTGTAGACCCAACAGACGGAAGTAATTCATGGTTACATAAGGCACCAACTACTCATAATGATGTTAATTTTATTGAATCGATTATAGATACACTTAGTAATCAATATAGCATTGATAATAATAGAGTATATGCATGCGGCTATTCTGAAGGAGGAATTTTTTCTTATGAACTGGCTTGTAGATTAAATAATAGAATTGCAGCTTTTTCAGCTGTTTCTGGCAGCATGTTGGAAGATTCTTTTAGAGACAGTTATTATAATTTAGGGTTCTGTTCACCTGTTCATCCAACTGCAGTATTATTAATTCCTGGTACTGCAGACTCCAATCCTCATTCAACATACACAGGGTTTCAGCCTTACTACATGTCGGTAAATCAAATAACTACTTATTGGGCCAATCATAACAATACAGATTTAAATCCAATTATAACTCAAGTTCCTAACAATAATACAGCTGATGGTAGCACTGTTGAAAAGAGAATCTGGGAAAATGGTGATAATTGTGTTGCTATTAAAGAACTAAAAGTAATTAATGGCGACCATGATTGGCCTGGAGTCTTTGGAAATATGGATATTGATGCTACAGAAGAAATATGGAACTTTGTTTCTCATTATGATATAAACGGATTAATAAATTGTGGGAATACTATAATTGATGAGAAAAGTAAATCCTCATTTAAAATATTTCCCAACCCTTCCTATAAAAAAATTACAATAAAAAATATCAATGGAAATATTTCAAATTACAGTATTTATAATTCTTTAGGTAAGCTAATTATCAATGGTACGTTAAATTCGTCTAATTGCAGTATAGATATATCGAAATTGGAATCTGATATATATATACTAAAAATTGGAGAATATTCGTTTAAAATAATAAAAGAATAAAAAAAGCAGACCCATCGATCTGCTTTTAATTAGAAAAGGAGTAATTAGAATTGGTGCATAAAAGGCAGCAATAGTCCAATTAACTCCTTAGAATTTTTTATTATAGACATATGACACCTCCTTTCTAAATTAAATTAAACATAGCTGTTGTCACAGCATTAACTATTCATTATGAATATAAACAAGAATTTTAATTTGTTATAGTCTTGTTGAATAAATATTTCAAAAGAAATTAAAAACTGTACTTTTGCGAGGTAAAACATTTATAAAAAAATGGGGATTATTATTCCACTACTTCTTATTGTAATAACAAGTATTATTATTTGGAAATCATCCGATGGATTTGATGAAGCCTCTTCATATTTAGGAAGAAAGCTATCCAATGGAGTTAAAGGAGCTACAATTAATGCAATTTCTAGTTCTATGCCTGAATTACTAACAACCATTTTCTTCTTAGTTTTTTTAAAGGATGCTGAAGGATTTTCAGCTGGCATTGGAACCGTTGCTGGAAGCGCTATTTTTAACGCAATGATAATTCCAGCATTTTCTGTAATAGTAGTTTATTACTATAAAATATCAAAATCAATAAAGGTTTCAAAAAATGTAATTTACAGAGATAGTTTTTCATTACTAATTTCACAAATTGTGCTAATCCTAATTATATATTTTGAAATGTTAAATTGGATAGGAGGATTAACTTTAGTACTACTTTACTCTTTTTATGTTTATTATCTGTTTTTTAAAATGGAAAAAAATCAACCAATCAAATATGAGCAAGAAATTAGTTTGTCTAATGATAATAGATTTATATCATTTTTAAAACTAGATTTTTATAGAGCTATTATAGGGAATAAAAAACTAAATAAATCTAATTCGATTATTTTACTATTAATTTCATTATTTTTTATTGCTATATCTTGTTTAGTACTGGTAAAGGCCTGCGAACTAATTGGAGAAAAAGAATATTCATTTCTTGGGTTTCATAATTTGAAAGGGCTTAATCTTCCTATTTCTATTATAGCAGTTATTATTGCTGCTGCTGCTACAAGTGTTCCAGACACTATCTTGTCTATTAAAGATGCTAAAAAAGGCAACTACAACGATGCTATCTCCAACGCGTTGGGAAGTAATATTTTCGACATATGTTTTGCGTTAGGACTACCCATTTTATTATATACTTTATTCTACGGACCAATTGTGATAGATCCAACAACTTTAAACTTTAGTTTAAAGGTCTTGATAGTACTTTTTGTTCTAACGATAATTACTTTTTTAATTTTTATTTCTGGAGAAAGTATTGGAATTAATAAAGCAATATTATTATTATTAATGTATATTATTTTTATTGGTTACATCATCTCCAGTTTGAATTAATAAAATTATTTTTAACAACTTTATAGTTGATTACTTACAAACTAAAACCAATTTTATAATGCAAGTAATTTATTTTTTTTCTAGATATATTTAACTATTTTTAACGGTTAAGATTATTATCATTCTTTAACTTTTTATATGAAAAAAATATTATTTCTAAGTTGCTTAGCTTTTTCCAATATTATAATTCATTCACAAATTAAATTACCAATTAATTCTTCATCTAAAACACAATTATCTAACTGGGTAGTTGCCAAAGTATCTAATTTGGATAACAACCAAATAAGTGAAATTATAAAAAATACAGAAAACTATTTGAAATCAATTCCTTCAAAAAATATTAAGGAATTAAATCTTTCAAATTTTAATGATGTAGCAATCCCTTTTTATCAAGTCTTTGATTCAATCAACTTTGAAAACTCTTTAATTGCCACTACTATAATTGAATCCGAAAAAAATCAATTTTGTCAGTTACAATATGCTGGTTATGACATAATATCTAAAACTTATTTAAATGATTCACTTGTTGCTTCTTCATCATATACAGATAATGAAATACATGAAGTGAAATTAAAAAAAGGTAAAAATAAATTAATAGTAATTGGTAAGCCAAATGGGGCATATAACGCTACTGTTTCAATGAAGATTTATAATGAAAAGATAGGTCAACTAATAGTAAATATCAAAGACAAAAATGGAAAAAAAGTAGATTTTGCTAGTTCAATGTTGTACAATAAAAATTCTAGTAGATATAGAAATATTAGTTCAGGAATCAAATTTAAATTACCAGCAGATAATTATAAAATAATAGTTGGTGATGGAACATATTCTTCATGGTCCAATGAGATTGAAATCAATGAGTACGATACAAAGGTCATCAATCTTACATTAGATAAAGAATATAAAATCAATGGAGTTATTTATACTGTAGACGAAAAAACTCCAAATCCTGGTATTTCGATTGAATTAATAAATTTAAATAATGATGAAATACAGGAAATTACTCATTCTGACGACAATGGTAGGTTTACTTTTTTTCCTCCAAAAGGAAAATGGAATTTAAGAGTATTCACTGACAAAGGATATGTATATCATCAAACTAATGGAAAAGCTACAGAAATAAATATCAATGACCAAAAGCAAATATTTAATGCCAACTTATCTATTCCTTTACAAGTTAAAGGAACTTGGAATCAGATTTCTATGTTTGACGGTATGCTTAGTAATGGTGCTCATGTTTCCATAGTTTCTAGTGAAGATTTATTGTATTTAGGAACCTATAATGGTTTGTCAATTTATGATGGACTAAAAGTTAAAAGCTATAATTATGACCAAGGCCTTCCTAATGGGCCAATTGTAGAATTATTTGAAGATAGTAAAGGATATATTTGGATCGGATATATGGAAAAGGGTTTAGTTAAATGGAAAGATGGTAAAGTAATAAGTCATTATACAAAAAAAGAGGGGCTTCCCTCAAATTTTGTGAATGCTTTGGATGAAGATGAAAAAGGAAATATAGTAATAGGTACAAATTCTGGGCTATCAATTTTTAATGGTGAAGAATTTCTAAATTATGATTTTTCATCAGGAATTGGAAATGGTTTTATTACAGATGTAAAAGCTGTTGGGAAAAGTATTTGGATAGGATGTGGTACATCTTCTGGAGTGGGGAATTGGATGACTATAGGCGGAGGACTCTCTATTTTCAATGGTAATAAATTTAAATCATTTGATCTTTCAAAGTTTACTGATTTTAACCATAGAGCATCATGGGTAAATTCCATAGAAAAGGATAAGAACGGAAACGTGTGGATTGGTACTTTAGGCGGACTTTTAAAATATGATGGTTCACAATTTACTTTAATTAACGAAAGAGATGGACTTCAAGACAACTCCATTACTGAGCTTTATTCTGATGACGATGGGCTCTGGGCAGGAACTGATAATGGTTTAGTTAATATTAAAAATGGCATAATAAAAACTATTGTGCCAATTGAAAAGAATGGAGTAAGATTTGAAAATATTCAATCTATTAGTAAATCTTCAGACGGTGTTTATTTTATAGGAACTGCAAATGGTATTAATCTTTACGATCCGAATTCTTTTAGAAAAATGACTTCTCTAGAAGGTATGCCCATACCACCAAATTGGACAAGAGGAATTTTAGATCTCAAATTTGATAAAGATGGATTCTTATGGGCAGCAAGTGGTGTAAATGGCTTATTAAAAATCAAAAACGAAAGAATTGAAAAAGTTTTTAACTCAGAGAATAGCGGATTAGAATCTAACGACGTCAACCAACTTGAATTTGCAGATGATGGAGCTATTTGGCTTTCTAGTGGCGGAAGTATCTATAGGTATTATAATGGAGAAATTAAAATTATGGATAGTGAATTGGAAATTCCAGCATATACCAGTGTGCAGGATATAGCTTTTGACAATGAAGGAACTATATGGTTGGCAACCAACAGAGGACTAGGGCGTTTTAAAAATGGAGATTTCAAACTTTTTAATGAAGCTGATGGTCTTGTTAGAGCAGACGGAAATTGTGATGTAAATGTTGGGAAAAATGAAGAAATAATTTACAGTACCTATGGATATGGTTTTTCAATATTTAATGGTAGTAAGTTCATAAATTTTGATGAGAAAAATGGTTTGGGTGATAATAGAATATGGGATTTAGCGGTGGATTCCAAAAATAATTATTGGCTGGCTTTAGACGGAAAAGGAGTTGAAATGTTTGATGGAAAAGAATTTCATAGTTATCAAATTAAGGATGGTGTAACTGCTGGAGAAACATTTACTGCTCATGTAGATGATTTTGACAATGTATGGATTGGTACTTTTGGTGGAGGTGTTTGTTATTTTGATGGCGAAATTTGGAACAGTGTAGATACTAGAGATGGTCTTTTAGATGATTTAGTAGGATCAATATGTAGTATAGACGGAAATAAGTATTGGTTTGGTAGTGAAAATGGAATAACTGCTTATATCCCTAAACAACAGACACCATCGGTGTTTTTAGAAAAAATTGAAACAGCAAGTGAATCATTCAATTCTGTAGATGAACTCTTGGATAAAAAAGCTAAAATACTTCAAGAAACTAGAGTAACTTTTACATTGAAATCCAACAGCTTTAACACAAAAAAAGAAAAGCAAAAATATATAGTCAATATAATAAGGAATGGTAAAAAAGAATCCAAACTAATAAAAAGTAACAAATTTGAATTTTTCCCTGAGAAAATAGGAAAATATATTATTGAATTTCAGTCAATTGATAGAGATATGAACTACTCAAAATTAAAACAAATAGAAATTAAAGTAGTAGGTCCTTGGTACAAAAACCTAGCTACTGCTATTCCATTTTGGGGATTCCTAGTACTATTAATCTCTCTTTCTGGATATTCTTCTAATAAATATTTAAGTCAAAGAAAATATACTGCAAAATTAAAAGAAGAAGCTCAGATAAAAGATAGAGAAGCAAGGGAAAGGTTAGAGGAAAAAAATAAAGAAATTGTGGACTCAATAAACTATGCCAAACGTATTCAAGATGCCATGATGACCTCAGAGGGATACAGAAAATCTGTTATTCCTAAAAGTTTTACTTTTTTTAAACCTAAAGACGTTGTTTCTGGTGACTTTTACTGGGTATTCAAAGACAAAGAAGAAAATATATTTTTTACAGTTGCTGATTGTACTGGTCATGGAGTTCCAGGAGCTTTCATGAGCATGATAGGTACTTCTTTACTTAACGAAATTATTGTAGAAAAAGGTATAAAGAATACTAACCAAATTTTAGATGAGATGAGAACTCAAATTATTAAATCTTTAAATCATGATAGTGAAGACGACCAGAAAGATGGAATGGATATTTCTATTTGCAAATTAAATCTTAAGAAAAATTCATTAGAATTTTCCGGAGCTCACAATCCTTTATTGTTAATAAGTGATGGTGAAATAAAAACATATAAAGGAGATTCACAGGCTGTAGGGCTAGAAACAGTAAATATTAAACCTTTTACGAAACACACTGTGAAACTTCAAAAAAATGATATGATATATATTTATTCCGATGGTTATCAAGATCAATTTGGAGGTGAAAACGGTAAAAAATATATGGCTGCTAAGTTCAAGAAATTACTTCTTAAAATAAGTAAAGAAGAAGAGAAAAAACAAAATAAATTATTAGAAATAGAGTTGGCAAATTGGATGCAAAAAGAAGAGCAGATTGATGATATTTGTATAATGGGAGTGAGAGTTTGAGAAAAAAATTATGAAATTATGAATAAAAAAATATTATTTCTAAGCTTTTTTTTAGTTGTAAATATGGTAATGCATGCACAAATCAAATTACCTGTAAATTCCTCTGAAAATAAATTTATTAAAAAGTGGATTGTTGCAAAAGTTGAAAATTTAAACAAGGATAGTGTATCAACTCTAACTTCAAATACTCAAAATTTCTTAAGAAAATTAAATAAAAATAATGTTCGAGAAATCAATCTCTCAAAAAATTTAACGTCATCAATTAGTTTTTATCAATTGTTTGATTCCATAGATTATAAGACAACTTTTATAGCTACTTGTATTGTAGAATTTGATAAAGTACAATTGTGTGGTTTAACCTGGGGAGGTTATATGTTTGATCAAGATATTTATATAAATGGTAAGAAAGTAAATTCTCAAGGTGACTCTGATATTGATTTTAAGTTTAAAAAAGGAAAAAATGAAATTCTTATAGCAGGCAAATCTTATGGAACATATGAGTCAATATTTAGTTTTAATATGAAAAATCCAAACATGAGCCAACTAAAATTAAAAGTCGTAAACAAAGATGGTAGTCCTTATTCATTTGGCTATTTCAAGGTTAAGGGAGATAAAATAACTATTACTAGACAGCTAGATGAAAATGGAGAAAAAAAATTATGGTTAAACCCTGGAGATTATAAAATTATTAGTACTAAAAGTGAAAATTACGTATGGTCAAATACTATTTCTTTAGATGAAAAAGAAATTCATGAGGAAAAACTAATTATTTCAAAAAAATCTATAATTTCTGGAAAAGTTTTTACAATTGATAAAAAAACCCCACAACAAGGGATTCAAATAAAGCTTATAGATGATGAAACTAAAAAAGTTTTCGTTTCGACTCTTACAGACATAGATGGCAAGTATAAATTTCTAGCTCCTTTAGGAAAATGGAATATACAAATTCTTGAAAATGATGAATACCAATTTCATCAAATAAATGGAAAAAATACTGTTATTGAAATTAAAAGTAATTCTAACAAAACGGATAATGTAAACTTCAATATATCAAAACAAATAAATGGTTCATGGGATAAAATTACCATGTTTGATGGAATGTTAAGTCCGTCGGTATTAAAAACTATGGTTTCTAAAGAAGATTTACTATATATAGGAACATTTAACGGTTTGTCAATATATGATGGCATAAGAATCAAAAATTACAATTTTGAAAACGGATTACCTAATGACCCTATTACAGATATTTTTGAAGATGATAAAGGAGCTATATGGATTGGTTTCCAAACAAAAGGTTTAGTTAAATGGAAAAATGGTGAAATATTAAATCATTTCACAAAAAAGGACGGTCTCCCAACTAACTCTGTTAATTCAATATCTCAAAACTCAAAAAATGGTGATGTTTTAATTGGAACAAATGCAGGGTTTTCAATTTTGAAAAATAATAACACATTTGAAAATTATAATTTTTTAGATGGTGTTTGTAATGGATACACCCGAGAAGTTAAAGTATTTGGTAATAATATCTGGATTGGAAATGGGAGTGGTCTTGCAGTTTATAATGGTAAAAAGTTTAAACCAATAGCGTACTCTAACGAATTCTTTAACGGAACGAATATAACTGTAATTGAAATGGATTCTGAAGGAAATATATGGTTAGGAAGCCAGGGTAATGGACTTTTAAAATATGATGGATTAAAGTTTACAACTTACAGAACGGAAGATGGATTACCAAGTAATTATGTACTTGACATATTAATAGATAATAATGGTGTATGGATTGCTACACAAAAAGGGTTGGTGAAGATGAAAGATGAAAAAATAATTGGAATTAATAATCCAGAAAAAGATGGTTTAAAAGATTTTATTGTAAGATCTATATCCAAGTCAAAGGATGGTGTTTACTTTATTTCATCTTCGGGTGGAATTTTTGAGTATGATTTAAATTCATTTAAAAAAATAATGACCGAGCAAGGTCTTAAGCCTAACGAATTTATTTCTGATATTAAATTAGACGACAACGGTATATTATGGGCTGGTGGAAATCAAGGACTTTATAAAATCGATAATGATATTGTAACTAAAATTTATGATAACGACAACTCCGAATTAGAAAATAATTATGTTATTGATCTTGAGTTTTCTAGGGACGGATCTCTATGGTTAGTTCAAAATGATAAAATCACAAGACTTGTGAACGAAAAAATTGAGGATTTAACTTCTTCTCTTAAAATCCCTAAATCAGCTCAAGTAATTGATATTGAATTTGATAATAATGGTGATATTTGGTTAGCAACTAATTTAGGTCTTGGAGAATTTAAAAATGATTCTTTAATAATTTATAATGAAAGTAATGGTACTGTTCAACCTACTAGTAATTGTGCAGTAACAATCGGGAATAATAATGAAATTATTTACTCTACTTATGGGTCTGGATTTTCAATTTACAATGGTGAAAATTTTATAAATTATAATACTGACAATGGTCTATCTAATAATAATGTTGAGGAAATTGCTGTAGATTCCAAAAACAATTACTGGTTAGCTTTGGACGGAGGAGCTGTACAAATGTTTGATGGAGAAAATTTTCAACAACACAAAATTAAAGATGGGGTTAGCTCTGATGAATCTTATACCATATATATTGATGACTTAGATAATGTTTGGGTTGGGACGTATGGTGGAGGAGTTTGTTTTTACGATGGAAATATTTGGAATAGTTTGGACTCAAGAGATGGTTTACATTATAACACCATCAAATCAATTTGTGGTTCAAATGGAAATAAATATTGGTTTGGTTCTAGAAATGGAATAACATCATATTCACCAAAACATCAAACACCAAAAATTTTCATTGATAAAATTGAAACAACCAACGGATCTTTTGATTTTTCAGAAGATTTTAAAGAAAAATTTATTGTTGATGAAAAAGTTTCATTTTCATTAAACTCTAATTGTTACAACACCAAAAAAGAAAAACAGAAATATATAATTGAAGTAGAAAGAAAGGGTGAAATAATAGATAAAATTATAGCATCAAATGATTTTGTATTTAGACCTGAAAAAATTGGTAAATATAAATTGGTTTTTAGATCTATTGATAGAGATATGAACTATTCAAATCCGTTACAAATCAATTTTTCTGTTGTTGGACCATGGTATTCAAATCCAAGTACTGCTATTCCACTATGGGGATCTCTATTCTTCCTTATTTCATTCTCCATTTACACCACAAGAAAGTACACTAACCAAAGGCGTTACTCTTCAAAATTAAAAGAAGAAGCACAAATTAAAGACAGAGAAGCTAGAGAACGATTGGAAGAAAAAAATAAAGAAATTTTAGATTCTATTAATTATGCTAAAAGAATACAATCAGCTATCTTACCTTCAAATAGAGCTGTTAAAGCATATTTAAAAGACAGTTTTGTTCTTTACAAGCCTAAAGATGTTATTGCAGGTGATTTTTACTGGTTAGAATACCATGACAATAAAACCTATTTTGCTGCTGCTGACTGTACTGGACATGGAGTCCCTGGAGCAATGGTAAGTTTAGTGTGTAATAATGCTTTAAATCGGTCAGTGAGAGAGTATAATTTAACTGATCCAGGAAAAATATTAGACAATACTAAAGAATTGGTAGTTGAAGAATTTGGTCACAGTGAAGAAAACGTGAAAGATGGTATGGATATTGCTCTTTGTTGTATTGAAGGTAATAAATTAAAATATGCTGGAGCATTTAACCCTCTTTGGATGGTAAGAGATAATAAATTAACCAAAATTGGAGCAGACAGACAACCTATAGGGAGTTTTGAGTATAGTAAACCTTTTAAATCTCATGAAATACAACTTAAAAAAGGAGATAGTATTTATGTATTCTCCGACGGTTTTGTAGATCAATTTGGAGGCGCAAGAGGTAAAAAATATAAGTCTTTAAAATTTCAAGATTTTTTGCTCTCTATTCAGGAAGAAAATATGAGAAAGCAGAGAGAGTTGTTAAATAAAGAAATAGAAGAATGGAGAGGGGAATTGGAACAAATTGATGACATCTGTATTATGGGTGTAAGAGTATAATTAGTCTATTTGATTGTTTAGAATTGTTTTTAAGACATAAATTTTTCGAGAATAACATTATATTTGCGTAAATACTTTATATAAATGGGGAAATCACAAGAAACTTTTAGCAAAAAAGAAAAAGAAAAAAAACGTCTAAAAAAACGTAAAGAAAAACTTGCTAGAAGAGAGGAAAGAAAAGCCAATCCTAAAAAAACATTTGAAGAGTCAATAGCCTATATTGATGAACATGGAAATTTTTCTGATACTCCCCCGGATGCTACTAAAAAAAGTGTTATAAAAGCCGAAGATATTGTCTTAGGAGTTCCTAGTAAAGAGGCTGATGAAAGTGATCCTATCAAGAAAGGAAAATTAGAATTTTACAACAATGATAAAGGTTATGGCTTCATCAAAGAAGACTCTACTAATGAAAAATATTTTGTTCATGTAAGTAGTATTACTGGTGAAATTTTAGAGGGAGATAAAGTTTCTTTCGAATTAGAAAAAGGTCCTAAGGGTTTAAATGCTGTAAGAGTAAGTAAGGTATAGTTATAGTTTCAAACCGTTATTCTAGTGAAATTATTTTTTTTACAGAGCCATCATCATAATAATATAACATCATTTTATTTTTAGTTTCATTAATCTCTTGTCCCATAATATTAAAAATCTTAAGCAATTTTCTTTTTTCACTTGCTAAAGACTCTTCAATGTTAGTACTGCTAATAGCTATATATTTTGAAAAAAAATTCCAAATTTCATTCTGAGTAATTATATCATCAACATTCCAAGAATGACCATTTTTGTGTTTATACAACCAAACCTCATTCTCTGAATTTGGTGAACTATATTTATAGGAAACAACATACTTGAAATTATTATTATTGTTGGGAAGTGTATCTACCACCAAATCGTTAAGATTAGAATTATCTGCCCAAAAATTAATAATTGAATCAATAGATAGATAAGGACCCCAAAATTGATCATTAGGGTCACCATTAAATAAAGTTATGTTGTCATTATTTCCATGAATTTCAAAAATAGGACTAGGAGCTCCGTTACATGTATTGTTTGGTAAACCATCTGTGAAAATAGTTCCTGCTACAGGTGCATAAGCTTTAAAAGTTCCCGGAGCTTCACAGGCAATTAAATAACTTAATTCTGCTCCATTGGACATCCCTGTAAGAAAAGTGTTTTCGGAAGAAAGATTGTAAGTGCTTTGGAGCTCTTGAGCTAGAGAAACTAAAAAATCAACATCATCAATATTACTTCCTGTAGTAAATAAGTAGCCAACATTCCAAAAATTATTCCCACTATTATCTTGTGTTCCTTGAGGATAACATACTGCAAATTGGTTCTGTAGTGCTAAGGTATTAAAGCCTGAATAGTTCATTATATTTTGAGCACTAGATGAATATCCGTGAGTAACAAAAACTAAAGGAGCTCCTGGGCTTAGTCCGCTTGGTTGGTAAAAAATATAATCTCTATTTATTCCATTGTGATTATAGGTCATGTATTGCTGTCCCAGAATAAAAAATGGAAATAATAATACTACTAATAATGACTTTTTTACCACCTTCTAATTTACATAAATTTTTAGATTTTTTAAATAATTAGTTTGATTATTACAATAAAATATTTTATTGCAACACTGTTGCAATAAAACTATATATTTGTTGTAAATTAAATTTAACATATTGAAAAATAGCTTAATAACAATTTTAGCTCTAATGTCCCATTTAGGATATGGTCAAATTGTAAAGGGTAAGGTTGTTGATAATAATACTGGTGAAGGTATTCCATTGGTAGAAGTATTTTGTTTGGAAACACAAAATGGTACAACTTCTGATACAGACGGCAATTGGGAACTTGAAAATATGGTTAATTTTCAAATAACATTACTTGTAAAAGCTGATGAATTTGACAGTAAACTAATAAAAGTAAAAAACCAAGAGAGTGATTTAGTTATTCAATTAGAACATTCACACATACATTTAGATGAAGTTATAGTATCTACTTCGGATTCTAAACTTCAACGATATAGTACTTTTCCTGTAGAATCTAGAAAAATAGCTGATTTGAACAAAATTGAGCAAACCAACCTTACAGATGCAATGAGCAATATCCCAGGAATCTATAATTTCTCCACTGGGAATGGAATTGCAAAACCAGTTATAAGGGGACTTTCTGGAATGCGTGTGCTCACTTCACAAAACGGTCTACGATTAGAAAATCAACAATGGGGTGCTGATCACGGATTTGCTGTCTTAAATTTAGGTATAGATAGAGTTGAAATCATCAAAGGACCAAGCTCATTAATTTATGGAGCAGATGCTCTTGGTGGTGTTATCTATCTTGCAGATGAACCCTACGCAAATTATAATAAAAATGAGCTTAAAGCCAGTACAAAATTTGAATCTAACTCAATGGCTACTTTCAATAAAATATCCTTCAAAAAATCAAAAGACAATTTGCGTTTTGCTGTATATGGAGGCTTTTTTTCTAGGAATAATTATGCTATTGGAGATAGTGGTTTATTGAATCCTTCAAAGAAAGAATATGTTGTGAATTCAAAAAATAGCGGTGGATCTTTTAAAACAGCTATAGGTTACAATAATAAAAATTGGATTACAAATTTTAGATATCAACTCCTATATTTCCAAAATGGTCTCCCTGGACATACGCATGATGCAAATCCTGATGTTTCCAGCTTTCTTAGTAATAGCAGAAATCGATCTTATACTATTCCTGCTCAAAAGATTTTTAATCATTTGGCTCAGTGGGAAAACAAATTCTACTTTAAAAATGATGAGGTAATTGCTCAACTTGGTTTCACTTCTAATGAATTAAAAGAATATGGTGAAAAAGTATCCGTAGCAGGAATTGACATGACTTTGCAAAACACTTCATATAATGTTCGTTGGAAACATAATTTTAATAAACATTTTGAAATTGTTTCAGGTTCTCAGGGAATGTTACAAAGTAATACAAATGGCCAATATGCAGAAGAAATATTAGTTCCAGATGCAAATTTCAATGACTTGGGTGCTTTCTCTCTGTTAAAAGGAACTTTCAATTTATGGAACATTCAAGCTGGTGCAAGATATGATCAGAGAAGGGTGAAAACAAAAGAAGTTATTGGTGGTTTTGATAAAGGATTTAGCGGAGTTAATTATTCTGCAGGCATTTCACGATCGTCAAAAATCTTAACAACTAGGATAAATGCATCAACTGGATTCAGACCTCCTCATATTTCCGAGCTATTAGCGGATGGAGTTCACCATGCAACAATGCAATATTTAGTGGGAGATTCCAATTTTGAATCGGAAAGAGCCAACCAAATTGATTTTTATTTAGGCACCCACTTTGAACATCTTGAAATTGTTATAAACCCTTTCATTAACCAGATAAATAATTATATATATAAAATTCAAAGATTTGATAATAATAATCAGCCAGAGAGAGATGACTATTCTGGTCTTTTTATTTTTGACATGAAACAAACTGATGCTGTATTTTATGGAGGAGATATTGCTATTCACTATCATCCACATATTGCTCATTGGTTACATTTAGAGAGTAATTTATCATTATTATCAAATCAAGATAGTCTTCCATTTATTCCTCAAAACAGAGTAAATAATACCATTAAGGTAGATTTTAAAAGTGGAAATAAACTTAAATTGAATAGTTTATCTGCACAATACATTTACTTTTTTGATCAAAATAGTGTTGCTCCATATGAAAAAACAAGTTCTGCTTACCAGCTGATCAATATAGGTTGCAACGGTTCTATTTCTTCTAAAAACACTATTAAATATTCTTTTGGCATAAATAATTTACTCAATATCAAATATATTGATCATTTATCTCGTCTTAAAACTTATGAAATACCTAACCCTGGAAGAAATATTTATATTAAATTCTCGTTAACCATATAAAAATTGTTTGAATAAAATCATAAATGGGTTCGCTGATTTTATTCAAAATTTTAAATAATAATAGAACCCAGTTAAATTAAAAAAAATGAAAAAAATAGTAGTCTTTTTAAGTGCCGTAACTATAATTAGTTTAAACTCATGTAATAAGTGTGCAGAATGTCATGCTGCCCATGAAATTAATGGTACAGAATATGAATTAATGGAGTTGGGTGAGTATTGTGATGATGATTTATCTTCTATTGAAGCAAGCGGCTACACTGTTACAGACACAATTTATGTTACAGCAGACGGAGATAGCCTTCCTAGCCCTGTTTACCCACAAGATGTAGAGGTACATTGCGGTGAAGATCATTAGTATTATTATCTAATTTTATAATAGTTAGTAAAAAGCAGATAAGATTTTATCTGCTTTTTTTATAAATTAACAGAATGAAAAGTGTTAACATAAAAGAAATGCTTAAAAAGAGAAATCTTAAAGCAACTTCTAATCGACTTAACTTGCTTACTAAATTACAAAACAATGGGTCTGCGATGAGTTATACTAATATTCAAAATACCATGCAACCTATTGACAGGGTCACACTATATAGAACAATAGAAAAACTAAAAGAAAAAGGAATTATACACACTGCGTTTCAAAGCAATAACGAAATATATTATGCAATTTGTGGAATGGATTGTAGTACAGAAAGTCACATCCATAATCATATTCACTTTAAATGTTTAAAGTGTGAAACTGTAACATGTGAAGACCTATTAAATTCTTTAAAAATTTCTTTACCAAAACATGAAATACATAATGTTTCAGTAAATGTGAAAGGTCTATGTGAAATTTGCAAATAATTATTCATTGTAATTATTTTTATACATGTCTAAGAATAAAATATCATTTAAAAACTATTTAATTTTATTACCATTACTAGTATTTGTTTTTTCTCTGCTCATAATTTTATTTAGTCCATACAAAAGAGACCAATCTTCCGGTTATAAACTGATTAAAGAAAGCATCTTAATTAATAATTCTAGTCAATCAGTATATAATTATCTTGGAAATTCTAATAATGCAAGTACATGGTCTGTTTATATAGACCATATCAGTCCTATTAATAAAAGCATAGTACCTGATGGACAACTTGGGTCAATAAGAAGGTGTTTTGTAAATAGCAATGAAAAAAATGGCACATGGGATGAAGAAATCCTTTTCATTGAAAAAAATAAGCTAAGACGGCTAAGTTGTTTTAATTTTAAAGAGCTGATTTTTAACCCAGGCATACTAAATACTGAACAAATTTATGAAGATAAGAATGGGAATTGTTCATTATCTTTTACTTTATTTTCCCCTCAAAAAGAATTAAGTTTATTGCAAGAGTTTAAAATCCATATTGGGTCATACAGAACTGCTTATATTTTTAAGAAAAACTTGAATAATATAAAGAAGGAAATAGAGAAATGAAAGCGGCAGGTGTTAAAGCAATAAAAGAAGAATTGAAAAATCGCGACAGAGAAGAACTTTCTGAACTTTGTTTAAGTCTTTCTAAATTCAAAAAAGAAAATAAAGAGCTACTCACCTATCTTCTTTTTGAGGCAGAGGATGAAAACTATTTTATTAAAGGAATTAAGGAGGAAATTGAAATTGAATTTGAACAAATAAATAGAAAAAGTTACTATTTTATAAAAAAAAGTATTAGGAAAATTTTAAGAAATATCAAAAAAAATATTCGTTACTCTAAAAAGAAACAAACTGAAGTAGAATTATTACTTTATTTTTGTAAAAAACTAAAGGAATTCAGTCCATCTATTTCTAAAAGCATTCCACTGACTAGAATATTTGATAGAGAAATAATTAAAATCAAGAAAATATTATTAACCCTCCATCCTGATTTAAAGTACGACTACAACCATGAAATCGAACAAATTTTAGAGTTATAAGTTAAGAACTATCTATTCACTACTTAATATAATTCTCTTTTGAAAGTGTACATCATTAATAATTAGTTTTAATATATAAGTTCCAGATAATTTATCAGAAATATCAACTTCAATATTTTTGATGTTTTTTAGTTTATTTGATGATACTAGTCTTCCAGATAAATCAAAAATATTTAGTGAAATATCTGATTTAGAAATTAAATTAACATTAAAAATTCCGTTAGAAGGATTGGGATATACTTTAATTAAATCATTCATTATTTCTAAAACATCAATGGTACTTGAATCAAAAACTATAATATCTTCACAATAAGTAATTATACCACATGAAGTTGTCAAATTTAAACATGCATTATAAGTTCCATTAGCTGAATAAGTATGCCATGGATTACTAGAAGAACTAGTAGATCCGTCTCCAAAATCCCATGAGTTAGCACCTAATGAAGAAGTATTAGTAAAATAAACCATTAAATCTGCATTATTGTAGGTATAACTAACTTGGTTAGCAGGTGGCTCTATAATATTAAATGTTGATGTTTGGGTACAACCATTTGTATCTACAACATTAACTGTGTAAGTTCCTGCAGATAGTCCACTTAAACTTGACGTGTTATTAAATCCTGCTCCCCAGTAATATTGGTAGCCCGAACTTCCAGATGGAGTTACAGAAACAGATCCGTCATTTGCTCCGTTACAACTTATATCGTATGAACTATTTGAAAGTAATAAGGTTGTTAAATAGTCCAAGTTGTAATTAATTACAGTATCACATAACAAAGAATCTGAAATAGTTAGGGTAAAGCTTCCTTCAGATAGTCCACTTAAACTTGAAGTGTTTCCAAGAGAATTAGACCAATTATAGGTATATCCCGGAACACCTCCAGAAACAACAACATTTATTGACCCATTATCAATTCCTATACATTGAGGTTGGGTAACAGAGCTAACTATATTCATTCCACATACAGCAGGTTGAGAGAGACAAAAATTATTAATTTCTTGATTTCCATAATCAGAATTTGCAGCCAATGTAGATGCTAAAACAGTCCCTGATAATACATCTGTAATAGTATAGTCACCGTCAACAGTGCAAGATCCCCATTGAGAACCAAACATTCCATCTCCATAACTATCATTAATAATAAAATCGTAACAGTCTACAGCCAAGCAAAAGTTTTCAGTTATATATTCTCCTCCTGTAACATCGCTGTAGGGTCCTCCACTAGCAAGTACATTAGAGTTTATATCTTCTATAGACCATGTAACTTCTGAGCCCCAACAATCTGTATTTATTTCAAGTAATATATCTTGTCCACCAATTGTAGCAGAATAATTGGAGCTTCCAGCATCATTTAAAGGGTTGCTGTCGCTATTTCCATTTGGTAAAGTTGTACTAACATTAAAAGTATGCGATCCTGCACTAGAAACCATATTTGGAAAAATAATACTTTCTATAGCTCCAGGAATTAAATTTCCTGTCCAAGGATAAGAAATGTTATTTAATCCGTCAATATCATAGTTAATAGTAACACTCGTTAAATTATTTGTTCCATAATTTCTAAGGGTAATTTCAGGATCAAAATTATCTATGCAATAAGGTCCTGATGGTGAAGCTATTGCAGAAATACCTGCGTCATCAGGTAAAGTTGGTGTATTAGGATCCCATCCATCATTTGTTAATATTGACGATCCACATGCGGTAGAAGATAAATAATTATCTATACCGTTATTCCATGATACACCCATTCTACCATAGTAATCGTATTGATTATTATCTACTGTTCCTGAACAAGCAGCTGCACCTCCATATAGTTGACCTATAATTCTATGATTTTGATCAAATAATGGAGAACCTGAAGAACCCGGTTCTGTCACTCCTTGTTCCCACTGAGTAATATACCAAGTAGCTGCTCCTGCATTATTTGAGTGGTATGGTGCATTGTTTTCTCTACATATTTTTTTAACATCACCAGATGGATGATGAATACCGGTTGCCTCGGTAACTGTAGTTAAATCAGAAGCATCCCAACCAGCATAAAAACAGTTCCAATTTTGAGCAATAGAAAGTGTCATATTAGTAATTTCTAGTAAAGCAAAGTCAGAGGCAGCAGCACTTACAAGTGTGACAGCACCATTAGCAGTTTGATCATAAGGAGGACCAGGATCTACAGAACCTATAGTTGTTGCACAGGACTCGGTACCTGGTGGACTTTGCCAGTTAAACCTAAAAGCCCACGAACCAGTACTTCCTCCTAAACAATGATTAGCAGTAAGAAAATATGGTGTTCCATCATTACAAGTATTGTTCACTAATGCTCCAGTACAAATACCATTTCCCCCAACAACAATCATTGCAACAGATCTTATCTCATTGTCCCATCCAACACCTAAAGGACAATTAACATCAACGTTACAATCACCTGATGAGTTTAAAGCTCTCACTAAGTCATTTTGTACATAACTCAAACTTCTGTAACCATGAATAACATTGGAAATTTTGAATCTCCCATTGCTTTCAGCATAAGCTGGCTCATAGTATTCAACTATGATTTTTTCTCCATGTACCAATTCCGTACCTAATTCACCATCTGTTTTATTATTAATTGAAGTGTAGGCCCCTACTTTATTAGTCTTATTTACATCGTATAAGTATAAATATGCACCCTTAGGTAAAAAATAGTTTTCTAATATTAAATTAACAGTTAATGCATTTTTACATTCAATTGATAATTGCCAAATTTTATCTCCATTAGGTAACGTTGTCCAAATTCCAGAATTTTTGGTAGAGTAGTTAACATCGTATTTATAGCCAAACCTCCAAGGTTTATCTTTTAAAGCATCATTAGTGACATCTTCTGAAGTAACTAAAGCTTGATTGTACTGAGGCATTACTTTAACAGGTATATTATTAGAAATAATCTTTCCATTCCAACCTTTAGGATTACCTAAATTAATTGTCTGAGCATAATGAGATGCAAAAGAAAATAATAATAATATCGTTGATAATTTTTTCATAAAATAAAGTTATATGAATTAGTATTTAAATTCAACTTTATAAAGTAAAAGTTGATAGTTAATGACAATTAAAAAACATAAATGAAATTAACTTATTTTAACAAATATGTTATATTTTGATAATTTGTATAAGAAATTTGTTTTCATTTTACTTTTTATGAGAATATTTATTAGATTCGTTAGTATAGTATTTATATTTTAATTTATATAAATCTAATTTTACATATATAATTTTGATATTAAAATGAAAAAAACTGGAAGACCTTCAAGTAAACCTAAAAGATTAAAGGATGGTTATTATATGTCAATTAACATTGCCAATACTACCAAGTCAATAAGGTTAATGCGCGATACTAAAGAAGAGATGGAACAATTTGAAGCTCAGAATAAACATCGTAATTTTAAATACTTAGGACAGGTAAAAGATAATATTTGGTTAGATGGTGACAATAAAGGTAAACCGACAAATTAATATTATTTATTTACCTTTTTAAAATCTACTCTCCTTACTTTTAATAAATCTTGATCCTATTTAATTTCTATTAATTTCTTCAAAATTCTCCTATTTAAGATCACCATTTTCTGTGTAACTTAATTATTAAATGAAATTTAGAATCTTAATCTTCTTAATTCTTAATTTTTCAGCATTAATTGCCGGTGTATCATTATATGGCGAGGGCGGAAACTCTGAATGGTATAATAATTTAACTAAAGCACCATGGGAACCTCCAGGTTGGGTTTTTGGTGCAGCTTGGACAATTATAATGATATGTTTTGCATTTTACATGAGCATTACCTGGAAGTACACAGTCATGAAAAAAAAATTAATCTTTTTATATGTCTTACAGCTAATTCTAAATATTTTTTGGAATCCTATATTTTTTAACCTTCACTATATATTTCTTGGGCTTACTACTATTTTAATATTAACTATTTTAATTGCTTATATATTACACTTATTTTGGAATGAAGTGAAAGTGAATTCTATTTTAATATTGCCCTACCTAATTTGGCTTTTAATTGCTACATCTTTAAATGGATATATTTTTTTTAAAAACTAAAGAATTACGAAATTCAAGATGCTTTGACTTATTTTATTATTTGCTAATATCCAATTAATAAAAATTAACGGTCAAGATTGGCCAAACCTATCGAAATATAAATATGCAAATGCTCAACTAAAATCCTTAAAAAAAAATAATAGAATTGTTTTCATGGGGAATTCTATAACAGAACTTAGATCAATATTTAGTCCTTCATTTTTTTTTTAATAAAACCTATATTAACAGAAGAATAAGTAGTCAAACAGCGCCTCAAATGCTTATAAGATTTAGACAAGACGTAATCAATTTAAATCCATTTGCAGTTGTAATTTTAGCTGGCATAAATGATATTGATCAAAATACAGGACCTTCTACTATTGATATGATTAGAAACAATATAGTATCAATGATAGAATTGGCAAAATATAATAAAATTCATGTTATTTTATGTTCTGTATTACCTGCAGAAAACTTTCCTTGGTATCCAGAAATATTACCCGCTCAACAAGTTATAAAGCTCAATAAAGAATTGAAAGAATTTGCTGAAGAAAATAATATCACCTACGTTGACTACTTCTCCTAAATGGTTAATGGGTCAATGGGAATGAAGAAAGAGTTTGCCAAAGATATAGTTCATCCTAATAAAAAAGGTTATTTAATTATGGAAGAAATTTTATTAAAGACTTTTAAAAAAAAATTCAAGTAATTTAAAAATCATATTCATGGTCTATTTCCTCATAAATATTACTATTTTTCATTTGGTTTCACCAAAATATTTTGTTAGAACTATCAAAATCTAACTTCGCCCCTGAAATTTAATTTTAATAATAGAGATTAACAGTGTTGAGTCTCTGGAATTTTTCTATATTTGAGACCAAGAGATTAATTTATATGTAATCTGTTATTACATTTTATAATTATTCTTACTTAACTATTAATTAATCAGATTGTTACATTAAATATACTGACAATCACAAAATTTAAAACTATGAAAGTATCTCTGAGTTTTTACGATGTAAAAAGTAAATCAAAATTTGATTCAAATGAATATGATGTAAGACAAAAAAGTAACCGCTATTTTGCAGTAACAAAATCACCATCTGGCTCACATGAGTGTTGGAGAGTTTTATCTAAAAAACAGGGTGAAGAACTTAAGTAGTAATTGTCTTACTAACTAATAAAAGACTCAAAATTAATTTATAAATCACATAAATTTATTATACATCTAAATCAGTTATTTATAATTAATAAAACTGATTTAATGTAATTTAAAGAGTTTCTAAGAGCTACTAACTAATTTCTATAATTGAGTTAGTAGCTTTTTTTGTAGAAAAAAATTTAAGAATATGAAAAAAATAATTTTAAAAATTTACGACTTTATAGGAAGTAAGTATTTAAATCCTATACTTAAATTAGAACAAACAAAAAGGCCTTTTCCATTAATTAATGAAAGATCAACAGAATATAGCTTTACTATTAAACATATGAGTAATTTATGTAGTGGTAACGTTCTTGATATCGGACCTGGAAAATCCTCATGGCCACATTTACTTTCAACATGTGGTTTTAATGTTAAAGCAATTGATAAAATGGATGGGTATTGGAATAGTTATTTCAATAGGCATTATAAAATTCATAACGATGACATCACCAACCCAACAACAACAGAAAAATTTCAATTTGCAACTTGTCTAAGTGTATTAGAGCATATACCTGATCATAGAACAGCTATAAAAAATATTCATAATTTATTAGAAAAAAATGGATACCTAATACTAACTTTTCCTTATAATGAAAACATCTATGATAAGGATATTTATAAACATCCTAAGGCTGGTTATGGCCAAGGTGCTAACTTCATCACTCAAGTCTATTCAAGAAAAGAAATTAATAATTGGCTCTCTGATACCTCATTTGAAATAATAGAACAAGAATATTTTAAAGTATTTAGTGGTGAGATGTGGACTATGGGAGAAAGAATTACACCTTGCAAAAAAACTTCTAGTTCAGAACTACATCACTTAACTTGTCTTTTACTTCAGAAAAAAAAATAATCTCTATTATTTAATAGCGTTCAATCAATAATATTTTCAATTATCTCAATTATTTTAAATGCAACATTGTTGCGTTTATTGAATGTAATCTTATATTTGTATTTCATATAAGTGTAATTATGGAATATAAAATAAACTCTGATATTATTGGAGCCTCAGCAAGTACTTTATGTACTATACACTGTTTAGCAACTCCTTTTATATTTTTTGCTTCTGCATGTTCACAAAGCTGTTGTTCCTCAGCTCCGACATGGTGGATATGGTTAGATTTTGGTTTCTTATTTATTTCATTATTTGCAATTATAAGGTCAATTAAAAACACCTCGAAACTTTGGATTAAGCCAGCTCTTTGGACTTCATGGACTGCATTATTTTCATTAATTCTTATCGAGCAAAATACTGATTTAAATCTCTCAGACTTATACAAATATTCAGCTGCGTTTTCTCTTACTGTAGTTCATATATATAATTTGAAATATTGTAAGTGTGAATCTGACGATTGCTGCATCTCAGATAAATAAAATTAATTATTTCTTGAATGCTCTAACTGGGACTTAAGTTCAATTATAGCATTTTGCCAAGTAGATGGATTTAATGCATCATTATGCAATTGATGCGCTTGTAAAGTTGCATTTGCAATTTGAATTGACCATTGATCAATTAGAGAGTTTACAGTAAACTCTGACATAGGACCGTTTATTAAAGAATCTTTTAATTGTTGATATTCAAGATCATATCTTGCCAAACCCCCTATTATTCTATCGCATGATGCTGACTTTTGATAAATCTGCCATTCACCATATTCAAAACTTTGACAATTATTAGTAGTATCTCCCCAGCTATCAGCAATTGGTGTTACGGGATTAGAATTACTAATTATATTTTCAAAGGCATTGTCTAAGTCCCATGGAATTAAATGAATCTTATTAGTAGATGGATTTTCATACCAGAAAAAATTATGAGGCTCACAAGATCCCCAGTCACAGTACCAATGAAATGGCCCATCATCATTTCTAATGGCTCTGTCAACAACCGCTAAAGCAATAGTTTTATTTAAATTCATATTAGCATTAATTACTGATTGAATTTCTGAATCATTTGCATCTAGGATATTTTGGGCAAAGTTTTTAATAATACCAATATTGGTTCCTTGAAAATTATTAGTAACAAGTCCTTTATATAACTTTTTATCTGTCTGGATAGAATTATTTGATTTTAATGGCCAAACTTCTTTATATAAATTTCCTGATCCATCTGAAAAATGATAGTCAGTAAATTGTTCATCTATTTGTTCGACTAATGAGAATAAGCCATTATATTCTCCATTTATATAAAGCTTTGTATGTATGCATCTTGGTGCAGGCACTCCCATTTTTCTAAAAAGCCAATATCCTAAACGATCATGCATTTGAGAATTATCTAAATTCATTGAGTGAAGTTGCAAAGTTTTAAGATTATAGAATGTAGAATGATATCCTTTCCAATCTATTTTGAGCTTCATAGATAATTTAGTTGCTGTTTTTCTTCCAGATGGATTGGCCCAATCCTCACCACTTACTCCACCCACAAAGGCACCAACTGAACCTTTATATCTTATTCCAATAGGGCTAATTGTTTCTCCATTGTACGTTAAACTGCCCTCAACATATATTTCAGCACTGGGATCGGAATTAATGTAATCTAATGCACCTGTTGGTAGTTTAATTTCGAATATAGGTAAGTTGTTTTCCCTAAATAGAGAATCTGATGGTTGATTTAAATAAATTTCATTTCCGTTTGGCACAATAATAGGAACGCCTGTAGAAGTAAGTCCATTATTTTTTTCACATGAAATACATAACAAACTAAAAATTAAAAGGATACAATAAATTTTATTCATTTTTTTTAGTTGAATAATTTTTTGTTTGATGTTTTAATCGGTAATTGTATTTAATAGCAATAATATGAAACACATCAGGATTCCAAGACTTATATTGTTTCTCAAACATATATTTAAAAGAAATACTTTGTTTTTTATTAATTCTTTTTTGAGTTCCTAAAGAAATTCGATACTTATTAAATTGATCGGCAGGATAATTATTACCTCTTAAGAAAAATTCAATTCCTAATTTAGGATCTAGTTTCCAATTTTTTAAATTGTAAGAAAAAATAGTTTTAAATCGCCAAAACTTTCTGAGTTCTCCAATAAACTTATTGGTATTTGAGAAAGATTCTCTGTGCCTTTGATATTGAAATTTATATTTCAAATTAAATCTGCTATTGGAGCCAACAATAAAGTTTTGGGAGATGAAATAATTATACCGTTTATAATTTTGAAAAATATTTTCAAAATCATGATTTTTCACAATATACCTATAACTAATTCCCCAATTAAATTGATCATTTACTTTTTCTTGAATTTGAAACTCCGTAAAATTTCTATCAAAATCTATATCATTAATGCTATACCTAGTTTGATTTTCTAAATTAAATTCCCAATGCTTATTTACTTTTAAGGATAAATTACCAGACAACCAAGTTTCACTACCAACCTTTGGCATTCTTTGGCTTGTGATTGAAATACTATTGCTAATTAAGACTATAAAAATCCAAAAATAACTGTATTGATTATTAATTTTTTTGTTATTTTTTAAATACATTTTCAATATTAAGTTTACAAATAATATGCCATTTTCATAAATAAGTATCCATAAAATATAATTTCTTAATTAACTAATATTATTTTTAAATATTAATAAAAATTAAGTCATCAAAAATTCAAAACAAAATCCTACAAAAATAACTGGAAAAGTTTCTGTTGTTGTACTCAGTGGTTTTCTAGGTTCAGGAAAAACAACCCTTTTTATTAATCTTCTTTCCCAATCAAGAAAAAAAAATATTTCTGTCTGTGCTATCGTAAATGACATGAGTGAATTAGATGTAGATGGTGAATTGATAGCTAATACAGAAATAGTAGAAAGTAATTCCGATATTTTGGAGTCCATTAACTCTTGCGTACTAAGTAGTAAAAAAGGAATCCAAAAACTTGACAAAGCTCTTAAAAAAATTTTATTAAAGTAGAAAGTAATTCCGATATTTTGGAGTCCATTAACTCTTGCGTACTAAGTAGTAAAAAAGGAATCCAAAAACTTGACAAAGCTCTTAAAAAAATTTTATTAAATCAAAATCCAAAATTAATTATTATAGAAACTTCTGGTAGTTGTCATCCAATGCCTTTAATAGAATATTTTAGAAGTCATAAATTGGTTCAACTTACTGGATTATTCGTACTAGTAGATAGTTTAATGCTAGGACATGACTTTAATTACGGGAAAAATCTTATTACTAGGATGCAAGAAAATATTATTCATGGTATAAGAGATACAGTTAACTTATTAGTAGAACAAATCATGTTTTGCAGTCATCTGATGCTTACTAAAGCAGATAGAATAGATAAAAACAAACTTCCAAATGTTGCTACATACATAGAAGAAATTAATCCTCATGTTTCTACTCACTCTGTACTTTTTGGTAATCTTGAAATTGATTCATTATTTGACATTCCTGAATATGATTATTTTAAAGTTGATCAGCTAATTAAAGAATTAAAACCTATTGTAGATTCCGAAAAGAAAGACGACCAACCATATAATCTTGAGACCAGAGTAATTAAAGACGATAGACCGTTTCATCCTGAAAGACTTTGGGAGGTTTGCCATAAGTACCTTGGAAATAAAATTTATCGTAGCAAGGGTTTTTTTTGGCTTGCTAGCAGAGAAAAGCATTCACTACTGTGGAATCAAGCAGCTGGAAGCATAAGTCTAGAGCTAATTGGATCCTGGAGATCTGGGATTATTGAAGATGAAAACCATGGTCTTTCAGAAATAGAAATAAATTTTCTAAAAGAAAAATTACAAAAGAAATCTAATCCTTTTGGTGATAGGCACTGTGACCTTACCGTAATTGGAGATAAAAAACAAGTAGACCAATTTACAGAAAAACTAGAAACTTGTTTTCTTAACGAAAAGGAAATTAAACTTTGGGAAGGTGGACATGAATTTAAAGATCCTTGGCCTAAAAGCATCATTAAAAGAACATATTAAAACTAATATTTATCTAAAAAATAAATTTTTCAAGGAACTAAATAAAGTTATTTGTGCTTATATAAAATCTTTACATTTTAAGAGGGAAATTGTGAAAATTAATTACAATTTTATATATATTTATAAATATAATTAATACACAACACATTATTATGAAACCAAAACAAATAATATTAAACATGTTTGTTATAATACTATGCACTATTTTAATTGAGTCTTGTATGATGACTAAAACTTCTGTTGGAGCATATAAAGAGTCTCCTGGAAAAGAATATACCTATGACAAAGGGAAGCAAATTTGGCTCTTCTGGGGGCTATTTCCAATCGGTCGTACAGACTTAACTACCCCCTCAAATGGTGAATGTCTAGTAATTTCTAAGTTTAGATTTACAGATTTTCTAGTTACTGGTATTACTGGAGGTATTGTTACTAGTTTCTCCATTAAAGTAAAAGCAAAAAAACAAAACTAATCTAATTAAAGGACCCAAGTTAAATAACAATAGATAGTGATTTAACAATTGATCTTTATATTGTAATAAGGTCATCCTATATTTTTCTGTAATTTCAAGAAAAATAATTTTAAAGCTGTGTTCTAATAAATAGAATCTATTTTTTATATAAATATGATTAAAATTACTAGTAAGTATGTTGAATTTTTAGTTAATTAGAACACAATAAATCATTAATATAATTATGAATATTAGGTATTTAATAATTCTAATCATAGTAGTTTTAACAATTATAATCATTTCATTATTTGGCTATCGAGATATTCCTATTGGTCAGCTAAAGAAAAAATATACAAATTTATCCTCTTCATTCATGCCAATTGATGGAATGCGTGTTCATTTTAGAGACGAAGGAAAAAAAAATTCTATTCCAATAGTTTTGTTACACGGAACTGGATCTAGTCTTCACACATATGATGATTGGACTAAAAAATTAATAGTGAATCACAGAGTAATTAGGATTGATTTACCTGGTTATGGATTAACAGGTGCATTTCCTAACAGAAATTATTCAATTAAAAATTATGTTACTTTTCTTAAGAAATTTCTAAATTCAGTTGGAGTAAAAGAATGTGTTATAGGGGGGAGTTCCTTGGGCGGCAACATCGCATGGAATTTCACAGTTAAAAATTCAGAAATGGTAAATGGACTAATATTAATTGATGCAGGTGGATACCCAATTAAATCTAAGAGTATTCCAATAGCTTTCCAGCTTGCTAAAATTCCAATCATTCAAAATATATTTAAATTTATAACTCCAAAATTTGTAGTTAAATCTAGTGTTAAAAATGTTTATAAAAATAAAAAAAAGGTATCTAATGATTTAGTTAACAGATATTTTGAATTAACTTTAAGAGAAGGTAATAGAGAAGCATTTATAGATAGGTTTAAAGTAAAGTTCGACTCAATATCTCCAAAAAAAATAAGAACTATTAATCAGAGAACTTTAATTTTGTGGGGAGAAAATGATGAATTAATTCCTCCAAATATTGCTTATCAATTTCAGGACGATTTACCAAACGACACACTAGTCATTTTAAAAAATGTAGGACATATTCCAATGGAAGAGAGTCCAGATGAAAGTTTAAAACCGGTTCTAAAATTTTTGGAAAATTATTAATTATGAGGAATATAAATAATATATATTTAACCTGAATTTATTTAAACCTTAAAAACCAGACTAAAAAGATATTGTCATTTAATTATTAAGAATAAAATTATGAAATCAATAACTCCATTTTTAATTGTCTTTTTTTTTCCATTAATACTATGTAGTCAAAGTAATTTATTAAAAAAATATAATATTAATAATAAGCAATTTAAATTTTATAGTAAACTGAATGAAAATGAAAAGCGTCTTATCGAATTTAAAGATGAAGATGAACATTTAATACTTAAAATAGCTTTATTAAATCTTATTAATAAACATAGAGAAAAACACCGTAGAAAACCTATAGAATTAGATATTCATGCTTGTCGATCAGCAAATAAAACTGCACAAATGTCCGCCAAAAATGAGTATTGTGGACATTGGGATTTAGAAGGAAAAAAACCATACCATAGATATGGGCTAGACGGTGGAGAAGACCATATTTCTGAAAATGCTTCAGCTATTTGGAGTTCAGCCAAAATTGACATGTCTTTGGATAACATGTATAAAATGATGAAAGAAAGTCATAATAGTATGTATAAGGAAAAACCTCCAAATGATGGACACAGGCAAAACATATTGGAATCTAATCATAATTTTGTAGGTCTAGGAATCGGGAACAGTAAAAAATATTTCTCTTATTATGAAGAATTTATTGACAGGTATTTACTAATTAATGATTTAAAAATAAAGGGGAAAAATGTTTTTTTAAAATTTAAAGTACCAGCTAACTACTTTTTAGTAGGAATTAATATTTCTTATGACTTACCTTTTAAACCTATGTCGCCAAGAAAAATAAATTCTAAAAATTCGTATTTAGATCAAGGTAAAAAAAGTGAAATTGTTTGGGATGATGATGTTATTTTCAAAAATGGAGTACATTCATATTCATTCAAAATGTCAAAAAAAGAAATTGCATATATTCAAGTATTAATTTCAAAAAACAAACCAAAGACAAATAGAAAAACTACTAAAAAATCATTTTCTGTAACTGGGCATATAGTGCTTAAATAAATTAAGTTCGTGAAAATTATATTCCCAATTGAGATAGACAACCTGAAAATTTAGCACTTATATTCTTTAATAAACCTAATGAAGTACATTGAAGGTTAATAAAATGAAAATCAATACCATTTTATGGTTCATACCTATCCTTTTTTATTTTTTTTACAGCTTTTATAAAATTAAAACCACCGATTTTTTGAATATCAAATCTGATATTCTAAAAAATTGAAGAACGTTAAAATTTAGTTTTGTTCCTTTTTATAGTTTCTTGGTTATACTTAATAAGTATTAATATCTAAACGTAAAAAAATTATGAAAAAACTTAAAATATTAACATTCCCTTTATTTACTTTTATTTTCTCATTTTACAGTCTATTTATTCCTTTCATTACAAAAGCACAGTTAAGTGGACCAGGAATTGAATTTAATTCCTTAATAAACTCAACTAACTCATATAAAAATGGTTTTGGTTTAGATTTTACTTATGAAAGTGGCGGAATGTATTATAATTTTAAAAATTTATTTGGTTATAAACATAACACAACATCAATTATTAATGAATCCGAAGATATTTTATTAAAAAAAAGCATAATAAGACATCAAATTCAGGGTAAATATTGGTTTGGAAATTTAATTAGAGCAAATAAAATTCATCCATTTAGATGTGCTCATAGAATTAAAATTAGAGAAGATTATCATTTTAAACCTTACCTATTAATTGGATTAGATAACTCTTTTACAATTGGGGAAAATATAAAAGAAAGCCATATGGTTAAAGCTGTTACTGGGATTGGAACAAACATTAAAAAGTTTGGTAATATTTATTCTGCAAAAATTTTATTTATTGAAATAAGACCATATTTAAACATTAAAAAATATAATGAAAACCATTTTGAAAATAAGTTTTCCTTAGAGGCTTCTATTGGATTAAAGTTTTATTGAAATATAAAAGAGGAATTAAAATAGTTTGATTACTTAATTAAAAATATCACTATTTATAAATGAAAAAAAATAGGGAATTTAAAAAATTTAACTTCAACATAATTTAAGCATTTTTCAATATTGTCATACAAATAAACTTAGTTTTTAATAGTTATTTACAATACTTTTAAGATTACTTTTATTAATATTAAATTAATGAATACGTTATTAAAAACCTTCTTTCTACTATCATCAATTTTATTGTCATTAATTTCTATACAAAGTAAGCCTTATAAAAAAAATAAAACTATTAACTATAACTCTACGGTTCAAGCTGATTCACTTTCAATTAAAGGTATTCTTAAATCCGTAGAAGAGTCTAAAATAGAGGGAATGTTCAATTTAAAAGTATATGTAAATGATACTTTAAAAGACTTTAAATACAAGAACTCTAATAAATGGAATTTTGAGACTTTTAGAAATTTAATTGGTAAAAATATTTTTATACAATTCAAAGCAGAAGTGAATTTTGAGGAGATTGATTTTCATTATGAAGGTACTTCAATTTATGGTAATTATAATAAGTTGACATCTGACCAATATTTTAGTGATTCAATCGTTAATTCTATAATTAAAGTAGAAGGAATTTTAAAATTAACTGAAACTAATATATCAGGTGATTTAAATAATGGTTTTGAAATTCTTAAAGATAATGGAGATACAATTTATATAACATCATTTATAAATGATCAAATATCAAAATATAACGAAAAAAAAGTAACTGTCTATTATGTCAAAAATCAATCATTTGTTGCTGAAAAAATAAGTTTTAAAACAACAAATATTATTGGTAAATATTATAACGAAAATTGCAACTTAACTATTTCAATTTTTAAATTAAAAGAACAATATTATTATGAATACAAATCTAATCTGGAAAATTTAAAAGGAAAGGCTATATGGGACGGGAAATGGGTAGTTCTCTCTGAAATAGATTATGCTGAAGATTATTTTGATATTAATTTAAATTTGGAAGATGTAAGGAGAAAAAAGTTTGAAGAATTAAAAAAGATAGGAAAAAGAACTACCGGAGTTTTTTGTGAGCTTAGTTCTGAGGGGTTAACCATTCAAAATTATGGGAATGCAATGAATCATTATGTCAAATTATCAGGGTGTGACCAAAAATATATACATTTTAAAAAACAATAATAATTAGCACTTCGATAGTACTAATAATTATAATTGATTATAAAAAAAACCAATGAGAAATCAAATAAAAATACTTTCAATATTAGTTTTAATTATTTTAGGATGCTCTACCAATAAAAAAATTGTAAGAGATGAAACTTCAAATAAATCTTCTAAATTTTCAGAGAACACTCTTGCTAAAATTTATTACAGGAGCTTAAAAGGTAGTTATGAATATATGTTTAGTGATCAATCGGATAAGATACAGATTGAAAACGAGTACTATGGAGAATATTATGCTGGCTTAAAGGGTTTGATATTATATTCTAATTTACGTGGAGCTATTACAAATTATTTGAAAGAGGAACAAGGTAAGAATGATTTAATTTTATCCAATAATTTTTATGATTTAAAGACCTTTGAGTATTTTGCAGATGAAATCCCTATATTTTTGAGTGGTGAAAAAAAATTTAATTCTAATGGTATTTGGCGAAATGGCAGACAAGATTTTCAACATTACAACCCTGAAATAATAGTATGGGCAGCTAAAAATCTTATTCCTTCTCCAGAGACTAAAATTGGCGATATTTCTGCAAAAAAAGTTTATAATATTGTATTTTCTAAGTTCATTAGGATGATGGTAGAGTCTTATAGTTATCTTCAAAATAATGAATATGAAAAAGAGTGTAATGCTTACAGAAATAATTTTGGTTTGAAATCTTTTGATGGATTGGAATATCTAAATAATAAATACTCTGGAATACTACCAGCATATGATAAAAGTGAAAATTTTACAGCAATGACATCATCTATGGCTATTGGGTTTTGGCTTAGACGAAAAATTGATAATTCAAATGAAGAATTATGGAATGGGTTAACTAAAATTATGATCGCATATGATAATGAGTGGTTTACAAAAAATATAAATCAGAAACTTAATAATAAAAATAATTAAACTAAGTTTTTCAATTTTTGATAAAAAATTAGTACAAACCATTGATTGGTAAAAAATTACATTATGGACAAATACAAATTTTCGATAGTTAAAAAAATGATAATTCTTATCAATAAAAAATTTATAAATTGATTATACAATATCGTAATTAGCAGAGAATGTTTTTGTAAATTAAAGAAAAAAATAAATTTCAGTAAAAAACAACTAAGTTTATAATTTTATTATAGCTACCAAATATTTAAAAAAATGAAACAATATATAAATGCAATAATTTTTGGAATTGCAATAGTTACATCTTCAATTTTCATAGGTAAGGCCTACACCGACAGAGCTAAAGTTGACGGTGAAATTCAAGTAACAGGGCTAGGAAAAGCGGACTTCTCTTCAGATTTGATAGTTTGGGAAGGTAGTTTTGGAGCTCAAAATATTGATCTTAAATTAGCATATTTAACATTAGAAAAAAATAAATCTACTGTAAATGACTATTTAGCTAAAAAAGGAATTGTTACAGAACAGCTAATATATAGTGCGGTTAAATCAAATAAAAAAAACAAGCGAATATATTCTTCAAATGGAGATTATATAGGAGAAGAATTTATTGGATATGAGCTAATTCAGTCTGTTCAAATTGAATCTAAAGACGTTGATAAAATTGAAAAAGTATCCAGAGAAATTACTGAGTTATTAAATGAAGGAGTCCAATTTTATTCAGAATCACCAAGATATTATTATACTAAACTATCAGACCTTAAAATTGAAATGATTTCTAAGGCAACTGAAGATGCGAAATTACGTGCAGAAAAGATTTCTGAATTTTCTGGTGGAAAATTAGGGAAACTAGAGTCAGCTAGAATGGGTATATTTCAAATTACTGGACAAAATTCAAAGGAAAATTATTCTTGGGGAGGAACTTTTAATACAAGTTCTAGAGAAAAAACTGCTTCAATTACGATGAAACTAGTTTATAAAGTACGATGACAGTTCTGTATTTAAAAAGTCATACTTAATCTAAAAATAATTAATAAAAATATGGAGTTAGTACCCAAAACTTATATAAATTTAATACAGAATATTGAGAGTTAATAATATTAAAATCAATATCATTTCGGCCAATTAAGCATACTATTGTAATTATAGGATTTTTATGATACGGTTATTAATCGCTTACTTTTAGCTATTAGTTGGAGTATTACCACATTAAAATTATTTATTCAACTATTTAGGTCATAAAATCTTCTTAACCTATAATCATTTAACTAATCTGGAAGGCTTTAGGAACCCAGTTAGTAATTATTTTTTATGTTTTTTAAAATAATATTATTTTAAGTATATTTATTATTATTGTTATGAAATTTACCCTTAAAACAATTTTCCAAAACATCATATTTTTCTCTACTTTTTTATTCATTTTAATCGCTTGTGAAAAAAAAAATGATGAACGTTTAAAATATGTTGGTGATTGGAATTTTAAGGGAAATGGTTTCTCTTATTCGGGCTACTACGACTACAACGTTCCGCCAGGACAATCACCAATTTGGACTTCTAATTCATCCTCTTCAACTAATTACAACGATAGTACAGGTAGTATATATTTGGGTGAAAGACAAGATGAACTTATTATTAAATATTGTGTTTCTTGTAATGCTGTTATTTTCAATTTAAATAACAGTGGTGAACAATGGTCAGAAAATTTAGGAGCTAATGTTGGTTGGACACTTACTGACTCTACTTTTTTTAATATTATTACACCTGAACCACCTAGTTATTCTCCAAGTTACTCGACATATAATATTGAAGGTTGGAAATTATAACTTAGAACAATAAAAGAATTCGGATGCTAAAAAAATTTATTACTACTTTTTTTCTTTTTTCAGTTATATTAATTTCATGCTCAAAATACAGATTACATAAAAATGCTATTATTGTTTATAATAGTGATTGCAATGAATATTTGATAGAATTATCTGAGGGGCCATATTATCTTGATAGTCTTTTAAAACCCGAATACCTTGAAGATGAATTTAAGGTTAATTTATTTGAGATTGAAATTCTTTATAGCGTGACAGATAGCATAACATATTGTAATTTACCTGGTATTACTAATGTAATTTCAATAGATAATATAATAAAAAGAAGATAATTTTCCGATTATATATAAACTAAGAAAATTTGTGTCTAAATATTTTGAGTTATTAAACCTAATTATTCCTCAATATTTTTATAAAAATAATGAAACAAAAGTATACGTTTAAATCCATATTGTAATACATATTAAAATAATCAATTTTGAAAAATAATTACCAAAAAATTTTAGTACTAACTTTATTTCTTCTAACTCTAGCAATTCATTCTTGTAATAAACAAAGTGAATGCGAAAATTCTCAAAGTGCAAAACTAGTCAATATGACAGGGTTAGATGGATGTAGCTGGATGATTGAACTCAATGATGGCACAAAACTAGAACCAAATAATTTAAATGATTTCAGTATTGATTTAGAGGAAAATAAAAAGATTTGGATTGTATTTCGTCCTGCTGCTCAGATGGTAAGTATATGTATGGTTGGTGAAATAGTAACAATAGATTGTATTTCAGAAAGATAGTTCCAATAATAGAACTTAAGAATGTCAAATATTTTATTTTAAAATATAACTTGTAAATTAAATACCAGTGATAAAGTTGGATTTGAAAGACTACAATTAAAATTAATAACAATATATTTATATTGTACATGAAAAATTTGTTTCTTTTAATACTGATTATTAAGAGCTTTAGTCTTTTTGGTCAATCCATTGTACACCCAGCAAATAATGATGCCTTTTTGCAAAACGAGGTCGCGGAAGTTCATATTTCTTTAAGCGTAAATGACTTAAACGTGCTTTTAGGAGACAGTCTCTACAGCGACTACCATTTCCCAGCTACATTTTACTATTACTCTTCAGCTCATAACGACACAATTCAAAATGTAGGATTTCGGGTGCGTGGGAACACATCGAGAAGTGCGAACAAAAAAGCATTCAAAGTTTCATTTAACGAATTTGTCCAAGGCAAAAAATTCAAGGGAATTGAAAAAATGAATTTAATTGGGCAGCACAATGACCCGTCTCTGCTTCGATATTGGATGAGCCTAACAACACTCAACAACAATAATGTTATTAGCTCAAGAAATAGCTATGTTAAACTTTATATCAATAGTCAATACAAAGGTATTTATCTAAATGTTGAACATATTGATGATGAATTTTTACAAAAGCGCTTTATTGGAGATGACCATGGTAATTTATATAAATGTACCTGGGGTGCTGACTTAATGTACCGCGGTGGTAATCAATCCTCTTATTATGGTTCTTACGAATTAAAGACAAATAAAGCTTCAAATGATTATTCTGAATTAATACAATTCATTCAAAGCCTAAATAGTATTAGCGATGCCGATTTCCCGTGTTTTATTGAAGATAATTTTGAGGTTGAATTATATCTCCAAACACTCGCAGCAGAAATGATAATAGGACATTGGGACGGCTATGCATTTAATAAGAACAATTATTACTTATACCAACAGCCATCAAATAGTAAATTCGTCTTCATAGAGTACGACATGGACAATACCTTTGGTATAGATTGGTTTGGTGTAGATTGGGCCAATAGAGATTTAAACAGTTGGTATAACAATGATAGACCACTGGTGGAGCGATTACTTTCTTACAACTTTTATAACGACCTTTTCAACTCTTATCTCGATCAAATATTTAATGATTTAAACACAGTAGGATGGTACTCTGATTTGCAGCAAATGAAAGTTTTAATTAGTAGCTCTGTACAATTAGATACTTATTATTCAATGGATTATGGATTTCAATATTCTGATTTCTTAGATGCCATTGACAATAATTACGGAGCGCATGTCACTAAAGGATTAGCTGAATATATTAATGAACGCATAAATAGTGGATTGAATCAAGTTCAAATTCTTGGTAATCAAAGTCATCCATGTATGACTTCTATATATGATTTTGATCAGTCTACGAAAAAATTAGTTAGGATTTTTGATATTCTTGGTCGTGAAACCACATATAAACCAAATACCCCCTTAATTTATTTATACAGTAACGGTACTGCAGAGAAGGTAATTAAGATTAGACATTAATTAACCAATTGGAACTATGATAATTAATTAAGAATGATTATATAGTTTCACAATTAAAAAAAAATATTTCACTCATGAATAAATTAAATTTAATCCACGATTACTACAACTATTGTGATGTTTTACATCAAAAATGGTTTGACAAAACACTTCAATATGAAAATGATTTTCAAGAAATATTCCAGATTGGTTATTCTACAGAACCGTATTTTGTTTTAAAAAATGGATCTAATCCAATTTTTATGCTTTTAACAAATCCTGGAGAGGGTATGGATTTTCAAAAACAAGTTGGCTAGAGTCATTTTCAGAAGACATATCTAATAGAAAACGAAGAAGTTTCTACACCAAAATATTAATTTATTTTACTATTGTTCAATAACCATTTTTATAAGCACGAAATATGCTTATTTATTAACGTTGTAAAACATATATTTAATTATATTAGTATTATTAATTTTTAAAAACTTTAACTATGAAAAAATTTGTTTATTTATTGTTTGTTTTTTTAGTCTCATCATGTGGATCTATTGAAACGCAGTTAGCCAATGATGAAATTGAAAACTACAATATGGCAGTTAAAGGAGGTGACCCAATTGAGATTGCCGTTGAAGCAGGTTTAGTTGCCGAATTGTTTAAACAAGGTGGTGATGAAAAAAATTACTTAAAATGGAAGAAAATAGCTACAGAAGCAGATAAAAAAGCAGGTCTAGACTTTTAAGTGAAAAAAACTGCCAACAATATGTCTAATACATAGGTCAAATATTTGACCATCTACACTAATAAATTTTAGAAATAAAAGCCCTACTCTATCTGTAAAATAAATTCATTTTCCTAGAGAAAATCAATTTTCTATTTAGGCACATTATCAGAGAATAGTATAAAACCAGTCAGTTTTTTATATTTATATTATGAAAAAATTATATGTTACTGTATTTCTGTGGTCTATCATTATAACATCCAACTCTCAAATAATTGGAACAGTTGATATTACAAAGATCAAGTCTGATATTATTTCTATTAAATTGAATAATGATTATCCATTCTATTTTACATACGATATTGGAAAATCAATCAAAATAGATTTTAAAACATATATAATTCATAATAAAAAGTCTTTTAAACCAAAATCTTCTCCTGAATGGGTTCAATTTTTTAATGCTTACGGATGGGAAATGACAGATAGAGAATCTTCTACATCTTCAAGATCTTCTACAAATATGCTATATAATACAGCTGTAACAAGAACTAGGACTAATACACAAAGAACATTAACATTTAAAAAAATTGACAAACCTAATCAAAATGATATTAATAAAGATAAAGACTTAAAAAAGCTAAAAGAGGCTAAAGAAATGTTGGATTTAGGAGTGATAACAGATTTTGAATATAAAGAAAAAGTAGATCAATTTAGAAATAAACATCTAAGTGGTAATTCTGAAGATTCAGATTCTATCAATATAATTAATAATGAAAATATAACAGATGAACAGCTTCAAAAAAAATTAAAAATTGATTTCAAAGAGCTAGATTCTTACACAAAACTTAAACAAGGATACAAAATCTTATATAAAGTTGATAAAAAATATTATACAGGTAATATTAAATTTAAAAATTCGTTAGGTGAATATACCATCATCAATATTGAAAAATACAACGAATCAAATGATGATTGGGAGCTTGAAAAAATTGATTATAGTTCCATTCCTATAAATAAAATTATAGGATATAGGCTGTGAAATTGGTATGTAACACAATCGAAGAGAGGAACTGATGGTTTGTCTCGCACCCTACCTATAGCCTGTTTATTTTCAAATCGTTACAAATTGAAAAAACCGGAGACAAAACATAATTCAAATATTTTAAGTTACTAAATGTGCATATTTAACTCTATTTACTTTTACATATATTTATGAAGGAAATAAACGTAATACGTTTATCCCTACGTTGTAGAACATTATGAAAAATATAACTCTAATTCTAATCTTAATTGCTCATTTGAATGCTTTTGAACAGGGGCCAGTCAACTGTTCATTATTGCAAGTAACTGATTTAACAATTGACAACTCAAATTTAACCATTGATTTTGGTATATATAATGGGGACACAATGGCTACACATTATCCTTATATAGCCTTCACAATTGATAATAGTGGTGATACGATACAGCATGGAAATATTAATTGGTTTGTCACATTTGCTTTAGATACATCTTGGTATAACTATATTCTACCTAATCCTATCTATCCTTCTTATCCTTTGAATGTTTATTTTGTATACTCAAACTTAACAGGAAATAATCCAGGTTCAGATACATGCATTCTTAACTGCACACAAACAATAACATCTCAAATCGAAATAGATGATCCAATAGTAAAATTATTTCCTAATCCATCCAATGATATTATCAGCTTTCTCCTTAAGAATCAGACTCATGGACAGATTATTTTGACTGATATTTTAGGTAAAGAAGTGCTAATTAAAAATTATAATTCAAATCAAGTATTGTTAGACCTGAAAAGGTTGAAGTCTAAAGGAACTTACTTTGCAAAAGTTCTTAATTTTCATGGTAATGTTATTGCTATCAAAAAACTGATTTATCAATAACAATTCTACAACAAAACCTAAACTACATTAAAACACAGTTTAGATAAAACGTTGGCAATAATTAAAAAAATGAAATACTTACTTATAATTTTACAGTTTATATGTTGTATCCATATAAATGCGCAAAAAGATAGACATGATATAAAGGTGAACAATGAGTCCAAACAAATAATACCATCACTATTTGTAGACCTTGGGGAAACTTGTTCTACACCAGATGGTATGGCAATAGATAGTGCAGGAAATCTATTTTTAGCAGTAACCAACCTAGCTAAATTCGAGGAACATGGCAGTAAAATCCTGACTTTTGACGAAAATGAAAAACCGACAACATGGTTTGACCAACTTCCTCTGCATCTTATTACTAAAAAAGTTCATCCCATGGGAATTGAATTTGGTCAAGACGGGAATCTATATATCGCGGATAATCAAAATTTTGCAGGCCAACTTAATCAATCTCGTATCCTAAGGATCATAGTAAAAAATGGAAAACCAATAAGAGCTGAAGTCATTGTTGAAGGGCTAGGTTTTTCAAACGGCATCAGACTTTACGAAAACCATCTTTACATAACTGACTTCATGTTTGAAGGAAAGAAAGAAAGTGGGATATACACTTTTAAACTTGATGAATTCAATGATCAAAAAATTATCATGGATGACCAAACTAGACAAAAGCATTTAATCGGAAAATTTCCTGTTGGAATAGATGGTATCGCAATTAATGAGAACGGAGATTTATATGCTGGACACTTTTACTCAGGAACCATAACAAAATTTTCATTTACAAATGAAAGAAAGGTTAAATCAAGAACTATTATTCTTCAATCGGATTCATTTAATTGTGCCGATGGGATGTATTATGATAAATCAAGAAATTCAATCTTCCTTGCTAATTTGAATGACAACAGTGTTCATCAATTGGATTTAAACACCAACACCCTGGATTTAATATGGGTTAATGACAATAATGATGGTTCGACTGGCCTATTAGATAATCCATGTGAAACAATAATTTATAAAGGGAATTTAATTGTTGTGAATTTTGACACTTTCAAGGGAACTAAAAATTTAGAAGTTGATAATTATAATACCATTTCTAAATTTAAATTATAATAAATATTGCCAACAATACCTAAACCAAATTGCATAACTTGGTTTAGCTGAATCGTTGATCAAACATCTATTTTAATATGTCAAACATAGGTCAAACATTTTAAGTCGCTAAATGTGCTTATTTAACTCTATTTATCTTTTTGTATATATTTATAAAGGAAATAACCTAATACGTTTATCCCTACGTTAGCACACATTTGAAAACTTGATAAAATGAGATTGAGAAAAATTTACATTCTTCCACTGATTGCAATTATGACATTGTTTACTGCATGTATAGATTGTGGATACGACTATTCCTATGAAATTCTAAACGCAACGAATTTAGATGTGCAAATATTTTGGACTCAAAAGTTCAATTCACCAGACTCATTAACTTTAGAGTCTGGCGAAACCAAAGTTTTATTCACCAGTTTTCATGGAATTGAACCCTGTCGTGATATTCCAATTTTTAGGGATGTTGACTATGACCTTGAATCATTTAAAGTCATAAAGATGGACTCTACAAATCTTGAATCCAATATAAACTATCTTTCTAATGACTCATGGGAATTCACTGATGGGACTTATCAAGCAACAATAAATGAAACAGAATTTTAAAAAAACCGTGTAGTAACAAAACCTAGACTTCATCAAAACGCAGTTTAGCTAAAACGTTGATCAAACATCTATCATAGTATGTCAAACATAGGTCAAACATTTGACTATTATTACTACTAAATTTTATAACTAAAAGCCCTACTCTATCTGTAAAATATAGCCGTTTTCATCGAGAGAATTACTAAGTAGAGCCGGAGGATTTCGGACCCTGCCTGTAACCTGTTTATTTACAGGTAGTTACAAACCCAAAAACCCGGAGGTCAAACATTTTATGTCACTAATTAGGCTCATATATGTCATTTTGTATTTTATTTGAATTAATATTATATTAATTTTTTATTCAAAATAAATTATGAACCTCGGAAAAATAAAAAAAGTACCACTTAGAGAAATTTGGAAACATGAAGCAACTAATTTTACTAATTGGCTTTCAAAATCAGAAAATTTAGATCTATTAAGTGACGAAATAAATATTGATTTGTCGCTTATAGATACCGAATATAATGTAGGAAGATTTAACGTTGATATTTTTGCCGAAGAATCAAACACTGAAAGAAAAGTGATTATTGAAAATCAACTTGAAAAAACTGATCACGATCACTTAGGGAAATTAATTACTTATGCATCAGGGCTAGATGCCGAAGTCATAATTTGGATCGTTAAAGATGTCCTTGAGGAACACCAACAAGCCATAAGCTGGCTTAATGAAAATACAAGTAAAAAAATTAACTTTTTTGCAATACAAATGGAAGTCTGGCAAATTGGAAATTCTGAACCTGCACCAAGATTTAATATTGTAACAAAACCAAATAATTGGACAAAATCTGTAAAACAATCTTCCCAAAATGTTGTTTTAACAGAAACAAAAAAGTTGCAATTAAAATTTTGGGATCATTTCAAAAATTATTCTGAGGATAACAACATTGGAATAAAATTAAGAAAGACATATCCTCAGCATTGGTATGATATAAGCTTTGGAAGATCTGATTGTCATATAGCCTTAACAGTCAACTCTCAAACAAAAGAAATTGGATGTGAAATTTACATTCCTGACGCAAAAGAAACATTTCATCTTTTTTACAAAAATAAAATTGAAATTGATAATAAAATTAAGAACTTGGAATGGCTTGAATTACCAAATAAAAAAGCATCTAGAATTAAAAAACTGAGTAAACAAGATTTTAAGAAAGAATCAAATTGGAACACTCATTTTGCATGGCTTACAGAAAATGCATTACAATTTCAGGGAGTATTTAGAAGCTTTTAATTACTATTAAAAAAAGTTGAGCCGGAGGGTTTCGAACCTTGTATTTAACTAATTCATTTAGAAAGTATAAGTTTTTTGACTTTTGGTATGGATCAAAGCAAAAATCAAAAGTTAAAATACTAAGGACATTTGATTACCTAATAATGTACACTATTAACTTGATCGTCTTGTATTTAATTTTTAAAAATTGATTGATTTAAAAATGAATAAACTACTTTTCATACTACTCTTTCCTATTTCAGTTTTTTCTCAAAGCAAAAAATCTACTATAGATTCTTGTGTTGTTATTATGCATAAGCTCGTTAATACGGCTATATACTTTTAAACAAGAAATGAAAAAGTGGACCCAAAGGGACAGTTTTCGAACTTTTTTCGATCTGATTTGATGAGACTTATTCGTTTTATTTATAAATTCATTAATAATAGAGAATAAATAAATTGGTTTTAAAACAACTACTTTTCTTACCATATGTTTATTGATTATTTATAACCATTCATTAATTTTATTTATAATTTCTAACGAATAGTCAAACAATAAAGAATCAGGCGCAATAATTTAAATTTCTGGGTATATAAATTTGATACTTTATTAAATTGTTTCTATGCTGTAGTTAATATTCTCCTAAATTTTGCAGAGTTTAATTCATAAAATAAAAAAAGCTATAGTACTTTCAGCTGAAGCAGAAGAGCATGTCTATTCTATAGCCAAAGAAAAATTAATTAAGAAAGGAGAAAAACTAATTCACCAAGGAAAAGCAGTTAATAAAACCTACTTTGTTAATGATGGGTGTTTACGATCTTTCCGTTTGGATAAAAATGGAAAGGAACATACACTTCAATTCGCCATCAAAGATTGGTGGATTAGTGATTTTATAGCAATCTACAATAATGAACTTGCTTCTCTAACTGTAGAATGCCTTAAAGACTCTGAAGTAATTGAATTCAGCGCAAAAGACTTAAATAAAATTCATTCACTTTTTCCAGAATTTGAACCTTTTCAACGAATGAATCTTGAACGACATGTTGTAAGTTTACATAAAAGAATTCTTAATCAACTAGAACTAACGGCTAGTGAAAGATATGATTTGTTCCTAAAACAATATCCAGATATTGAAAAATATGCACCTAACTATTACATTGCATCTTACTTAGGGATTACTCAACAAAGTTTGAGCAGAATCCGAATTGAAAATACTAAAAAGTAGCTTTCTTAACATAGGGTAATATTTTTCTAATATCCTAAATATACATTTGTAAAAAAACGTTATGGTTAAGAAAATTTTAATTGGTTTAGTGAGTATCCTATTACTTGTATTTGGTGTTATCTACTTTTTAGCCAAGCCGACTTTAGAGGAGGATGGTTCGTATAGCCCATCGAGTTTAGCTATAAAATTAGGAACTGTTTCTGTTTCTGATTATGAAGAAGTCAAATACACCAAATATGATGGTGACAAATCTAAAATATTAATAATCTTCACTGAAAATAAGAACTTAGAAATGAAAAATGGTAAATTATTTTCTACTGGAAATCACCCAATTGAAGCATTAGTTCCTATGTTACATCTAAAAAATGCTGGTTTTGATTTTCACATTGTAACACCAAATGGCAAGCCTGTTGTTTTTGAGATGTGGGCTTTTCCAAATGAAGATGAAAATGTAAAAGCTATTTATCAAGAGTATAAATCAAACTTTGACAATCCGGGAAATTTATCTGATTTCACAACTACTTCATTTGAAAACGATAGTGCTTATGCAGCTGTATTTATCCCTGGGGGACATGGTGCTATGAACGGTATACCAGAAAATAGAAATGTAGCCAAAACATTAAATTGGGCACATAATAACAATTTGTTCACTATAACACTTTGTCACGGTCCAGGATCATTGTTATCTACAACATTAGATAACCAAGAGTTTACCTATAAAGGATATAAAATGGCTGTTTTTCCAGATGCTGTGGACGAAATGACTCCAATGGTAGGTTATTTACCAGGACACATGAAAGCAGGAGTAAGCGAAAGATTGAAAAACTTAGGAGCAATTATTATAAACACTGAATCTGACAATACAACGGTTAGAGATAGAGACCTAATTACTGGCGCAAGTCCTTTAGCTTCGGATGAATTGGGTAAGCTTGTAGCGAGTACTCTTCTAAAAGAGCTTTAGATATTAGGTTTCTCTGTTTAGCAATCACTAAAGTGAAGTCTTTTTCTTCTAGAAAATAACTAAGTGGAGCCAAAGGGACAGATCTCGAACACTTTTAGATCTGATTTGAAAAGATTTATTCGATTTATTTATAAATTTAGCATAGCTTAATAGAGAAGAAATAAACGTATTACGTTTATTCCATCGTTGTGGACCAAAAGGGACAGCTCTTGAACACTTTCTATACAGATTTGAAAACACTTATTCGTTTTATTAATCAATAAAATAACTTTTTACCATTTGTTAAATTTAATCTTAGAAGTTAAATCTATTTTTGTTGCATTCCATAAAATAATTCAGACTTAAATCTATTAATACAAAATGCATTGTAAACTAAAGCTTCTTTTTGTAATCGTAATAATTGTTATTAGCAACTCATTACTATCGCAAACACCAACCAATGGACTTGTTGGCTACTGGACATTTAGTGGAAATGCTAACGATTCAAGTGGAAACAATTTAAATGGAACCGTTAACGGTGCTGTTTTAACCGAGGACCGCTTTGGAAACTCATCTTCTGCATTCAATTTTGATGGCATTGATGATTATATTTTAGTAAATGACGATGATCTTTTGTCTTTCCCAAATAATGAATTTACTTTTTCCTTTTGGGTTAATCCGACATTAACTCAACTTCCAGCATCTCCAGCATTTGAAGAAGATTTTGAGTCTATTAATTATTGGGGTGGAGATCTTAGTTTTACCGTTCAAAATGATAAATGGGTTAGGCATTCTGGAGCAACAGCCAGTCTTGGAACAGGACCTAATGGTGCTCAATCTGGAAGTAAATATCGTTATTACGAAACAACAATTCCTGGAGACTATCATTCGGTACCCTACCATGGATCAATGTACTCACCTGCTATAGACTTAACAACATCTGATTCTTCAGAACTATCATTTTATTTTCACGCCTACGGAGCTAAAATGGGAACTCTTAATGTAAAAGTAGGCTCAAGTAGCCTAGGTTATACAACAGTTTATACATTATCAGGGCAACAACAAACATCCAGTTCAGCCCCTTGGCAGAATGTAACTGTTGATTTATCGGCTTTTTTAGGAGAAGTTGTACAACTCGAGTTTGAATATACCAGTCAAGTTGGCCAAGATTGCTTCACAGGCGATATCGCTATTGACAATATTACAGTTTCACAATCCACACAATACTACTACAGTTCAGAAATTGGAATAATGGGTAAAAGAGAATTTAACCAACCATATGTGAATGACTGGGAGTATAATGTATTTGGAGCAACAGATACCACACTTGGTCTTGTGTGCTGGACGAATAACGGCCAAAATGGTGTATTTGGTAACGGTCAATCAGTACTCCATTCTATGAACTTTACACCAGGAGTTTGGACTAACTTTATATATTCTTCAGATGGTGATAGTCTTAGATATTATAAAAACGGGGTTAAGCTAGGTACAATACCTAAAAACACATCTGGATTAAATCTTTCTAACCAAGATGGTGATTTAACTTTTGGATTAGCCGGAGAGTGGAATCAGTTCAGATACTTAGATGGTAAGTTAGATGATATACTTATGTACGATA
>Ga0209603_1000365_pt1 | contig 56469 bp, 44 predicted proteins | sample COGITO_mtgs_1206_FD_184812 | JGI IMG/M metagenome (GOLD analysis project Ga0209603, IMG submission 184812) | Pelagic marine microbial communities from North Sea - COGITO_mtgs_120607 (SPAdes) (version 2) | ecosystem: Environmental > Aquatic > Marine > Epipelagic ...
ACCCAATACTCCATTGCTTCTATCATTGCATTTTGCATTTCAAGGTTGTCAAAATTAAGATCAGCAACATCAGTCCATCCCCAAGATTCTCCTGTCTCTGGATTGACTGGGTCAATAATTTCACCCGCCTCGTTTTTAGAATAAAAATCAGGGTTATTCGTTATCCACGGATGATCCCAGCCTGTATGATTTGCCACCCAATCAATAATGACTAACATATCGTTCTTGTGCGCTGCTTGAACTAAGCGATCAAAACTCTCTTTATCTCCAAACTCAGGATTAACTCCTTTGTAGTCTGAGATAGAATAATAACTCCCTAGCTCTCCTTTGCGCTTTTCTTTTGAAATGGGATGTATTGGCATTAGCCAAATTACTTTTACGCCAAGCTCCTTCAACTTTGGAATATCTTGCGTAAAACCGTCAAATGTGCCCTCTTTAGAGTATTGGCGAACATTGACTTCATAGATCACACCATCTTTGATTTGTTCAATCGAAAATGCGGCCTTTTCTTCAACCGCTTTTGGTTGCTCTCCACAAGCAAATGCTAGGAAGACAGTAAGGAAAAAAAATACATTTTTCATGAGTAAGTGTTTAGTTCTGTACGATTTTTAAATTTTCTTTTGATAACTGTTCTGGCTTCCCGTTTAAGAGAACCGCTATTTCTTCGCCCTCTACCAACTGCACACGGGCTTTGTTGTGATCTACTTCTATAAAAATTAAACGCCCTCTAAAATTTAAGTGAAAGGAATAAGAAGTCCAGTGCTTAGAAATTTTTGGAGAAAAACTCAATTGATTTTCTTTCATCGCTACACCGGCAAAACCTTCAATTAAACTCATCCAAGTTCCAGCCATCGAAGTAATGTGCAAACCTTCATGAACTTCTTTATTATAATCGTTTAAATCTAAGCGTGCTGTTTGCAGGAAATAAGCATGTGCTTGATCAATATTATCTAGTTTAACTGACTGAATACAATGGATACAGGGAGATAAAGAAGATTCATGCACCGTGAAATTTTCATAAAAGTCATAGTGCTTTTTCAATTCTGCAGTAGTAAAATCATCTCCAAAAAAATAAAATCCTTGAAGTAAGTCTGCCTGCTTAATATAGGGAGAACGCAAAATCCTGTCCCAAGACCAATTTTGATTAATAGGGCGTTGATCCTCTGGGATTTGACTTGCAGGAATCAGCTCTTTATTTAAAAAGCCATCATGTTGAATGTACAAGTCTAATTCTTTTGAATACGGCAAATACATTGCCGCGATTATTTCAGTCCAACTGGCAATTTCATCAACAGAAAAGCTAGTTTTCTCACAGATTCGATAAAAGTTTTCTGGATCAACCTGCTGCATTTCTGTAATCGCATCCTTTGTGTATTGCAAACACCAACGGGCACTGTAATTTGTATACCAGTTATTATCTACATTATTTTCATATTCATTAGGTCCAGTAACCCCTAGGATTACATATTGTTTTAACTGACTTGAAAAACTGACCCGCTGTGCCCAAAATCGACTGATCCCGATCAAAACCTCTAGGCCCATTTCGGCCATATGTGCCACATCTGCAGTATAATCGATGTATTTTTTAATGGCCATGGCAATAGCAGAGTTACGATGGATTTCTTCAAAGGTAATTTCCCATTCGTTATGACATTCCTCTCCATTCGCTGTAACCATAGGATAGAGTGCAGCTCCATTATTGAACCCTAGTTTTGCTGCATTTTCAATGGCTTTATCCAATTGAAAATAACGATAGCGCAATAGATTTTTTGCAACTTTAGCATCTTTTGTACCCATATAAAAGGGAAGACAATAAGCCTCTGTATCCCAATAAGTAACCCCGCCATACTTTTCGCCTGTAAATCCTTTTGGTCCCACATTAAGACGCGCATCATTTCCAGTATAGGTTTGATTCAACTGGAATATATTAAAGCGAATCGCCTGTTGTGCTGATACATCCCCTTCGATTTTAATATCTGCTAGGCGCCAAATTTTCTCCCATTCTATTTGATGGAGTTGCAACAATTGATCAAAACCAACTGCCTCTACTTGATGAATAACTTTTTTCGCTTGCGGAATAATGTCATCTGTAGGGGTATCCATCGAATTAACATAACCGCCAAAAGTGCTAATCGTTAGAGCATCATTTGCCTCCATCGATACATCATATTGGAGACCAGCGCTAGTAGGGTCAATTACCCCATCTCCAGTCGCGTCTATTGTTTCTCCGTTCAATGATAATTGTGTACTATTATAAGTACAAACCGAAAATCCAGTTTTTAAAACTTCTGTAAGGTGTAAAATTTGCCTTCCTTCAATCTTAGTAGAAATTGCCTGAGTAAATGGATCATTCCAGTTGGAATCACGATTTGAAGTGTCTAGTTTTAAATGGGGATAAACTGACAATTTCGCTTTAGTATTAAGTAAACTGATTGTATACTGTGATGCGCCTAACTGTTCAATGGCCATGGATATAAATCGTTTAGCCTCGATATGTATTTTTATTCCATTGTGAAGTTCGACTGTAGATATTCTTTTATACCATCCTTCTTTCATGTTAAGTTCCCGTGAAAATTCTGTAACCTGCTTGCATTGATTGAGATCAACAATTTCATCGTTTACAGAGATTCTTAGTGAATTCCAAACGGGACAATTCACTGTTTTTGCAAAATAGTTGGGGTAACCTTTTTTCCACCACCCCACCTTAGTTCTATCTGGATAATAAATTCCTGAAATATAATTTCCAAAAAGACTTTCACCTGAATAGTCTTCTTCAAAATTGGCACGTTGACCAAATTTACCGTTGCCGATACTAAAAATACTTTCAGATGCCATAACACGAGAAGCGTCAAAGCCTTCTTCGATTATGGACCACTCATTTTCTTTTATATAGTCAATCATAGTTTAAAATCGTTTAAAGAGATTTCTTTAAAATTTTTGCAAACCCTGGATGCTATTGACAAACTTTCAATATCTCCTATTCCTACTGTAGTCATTCCTATTGCATTAGCCGCTTCAATTCCTGCTGTTGAATCTTCAAAAACAACACAGTCTTTCGGGGATGTTTTCGACTGATTAGCCGCTAACTCAAAGCCTTCTGGATCCGGCTTAGAACGAGTTACATCGTTGCCATCAACTAAAACATCAAACAAGTGAATGATATTGAGTTTTGTCAAAATAAGTTTGGCGTTCTTACTAGAAGAATAAAGGGCTATGGGGTGATTCTTTTCTTTTGCTTCAAGCATAAATTGATGAACACCTTCCATAATATCCTCTTCAGAGAGGGACGAAAGTAAACCAAGATAGCGTTCGTTTTTTTCTTCAAGTAAGCGATCAAATGTTTGAGGGGAAACTTCTTTTCCCGCCCATTTCACTATTTTTTTTAAGGAATCCACACGACTAACTCCCTTCAATGCTTCGTTATCTGCTGGAGAAATCTCATACTCTAAAAAAGCAGCTGTCTCTTTCCAAGCTTCAAAATGGTAGGCTTCGGTTTTGGTGATAACACCATCTAAATCAAAAATAAATGTAGGATATTGTTCTGTTTTCATTAGCTTCAATTAGATTCGTCAATAAGAAAATTTAGTCCTGCAGCAATCAGCAATGACAATCCTGCAATTACCATGGCATATATGGAGGCTTCGCCAAAGAGGGAGGACAAATAATTGATTCCACCAGTAGCAGCAATGATTTGAGGCAGAACAATAAACATATTAAACAAGCCCATAGTCACCCCCATGTTTTCTTCGTCTACTGCACCAGATAACATCGCATAAGGCATGGACAAAACGCTTCCCCAGGCAAACCCAATCAAAGTAAAGGAAAGACCCAAATATGCGGGATTACTCATCCCGTACATTAAAAGAAATCCAACCCCTCCTAATGCTAAGGAAAACATATGTACATACTTGCGACTAATCTTTCTTTTGGCGGTGTAAAATGTAAGTACTAGAGCAAAAAGCATTGAAGATAATCCATAAATCCCCATATAGGAACCTGTACTATTAGAGGCAGATTGAAATTTCGCATTAGCTTGATTGAATAATTCGGCTTCTTGCACTATATCTAAATTGTAGGTCGATATTTCAGGATAAGGTGCATTAAATACGTGTTCGGTTATCGCTGGGTTAGCCATACTCCACATGGTGAAAAACGCAAACCAACTAAAGAATTGAATCAATCCCAGTTTTTTCATCGTTAAGGGCATAGACAAAAACTGTGATGTAAAGTCTTTTAGGCCTTCGCCAAAAGTTTTATTTTTCTTGAGTTTAAAGGCAGCTAAGTCCTTTGGAGGATACTCACTAGTGGTGAAAATAGTATATAAAATTGCAGACAAGAACACTACTGCTCCGATTGCAAAAGCAAACTTAATTGATGGAGGTATTTCTCCTGGTAATGCTTCGTTACTAACCCCTATTTGTGTTACAAACCACGGTAAGTTACTCGCTATCCAAGTTCCAATCCCAATGATAAGTGTTTGCATAACAAACCCATAAGTTCGTTGTTCCTCTAACAATTTATCTGCCACTAAAGCACGGAAAGGTTCCATACTAATATTGATCGATGCATCTAGAATCCATAAAAATCCTGCTGCAATCCATAAAGTTGGAGAGTAAGGAACAAAAAATAAGGCCAATGAACTCAAGATTGCCCCGACTAAAAAATAGGGCTTTCTCCTTCCTAATGTTGGATGCCAAGTGTTATCACTCATGTATCCAATGATGGGTTGAACAATTAATCCAGTAAGAGGGGCGGCAATCCACAATAGAGGTATATCTGATTTATCCGCACCAAGGGTTTGGAAAATACGTGACATAAATCCACCCTGAAGGGCAAACCCAAATTGTATTCCGAGAAATCCAAAACTCATGTTCCAGATTTGCCAGAAGCGCAAACGTGTTTTTTTCATTATCCGATAAATGACGAAAGGAAATGTCCCTTCAAATTATAAATAGTGAGAAGTGAACTTATAATTTGATCTAGCAAATGTAGTATATTTTTTTAAATAACTAAATATTAAGTGGATTCTCGCTCAATGATAGAGCATTTTATAATCTTAGTAAAGTTTTCTTCAACGGGGTATTGATCCTTCAATTTATTGATCAATAATTCTGCAGAAGATTCTCCGATCTCTTCAGCATGTTGACTCACGGTAGTTAAACTGGGAAATGAATATCTAGAAATCACCCCATCTGTAAAGCAAATCAAAGCAATGTCTTTTGGAATATTTAATTTTCGCTTTCGCATAACCTTCATGGCAGAGGCAGCATAAATTTCGTTTACTGCGAAAATTCCATCAAAATGAATTTCTTGATCGAGCAAGTTTTCGATTTGCCACTCCAGATCGAACATTTCTTGTTCTGAGTTTTTATTATCAATCACCTTTATGATCAAATTATTATCAGCGATGATATGCTGCTTTTTTAACGCCTCTAGATAGCCCTGTGTTCTCAAATTACCAACACTGATATAATCTTGTGTAGTTAATAACAGTATGTTTTTTCGTCCTTTTTCAATAAGGAAAGTAGTTGCAGCCTCTGCTCCACCCTTGTCATCTACAATTACTTTATCACACTTTAAATCATTAAACACTCGATCAAAAAGCACCACCGGCATCCCCAGATCAATGGTTTCTTGAATGTGATGAAAATCTTGTTTTTTTAGGGTTTCCTTTGCAATTGAGACAATAAACCCATCAATATGACCATTAGCTAAAGTCTCCATATTGAGGACTTCTTTCTCAAAAGACTCATTTGAAACAGCAATAATAACGTTATAACCACTTTGATTGGCAAACTTCTCTATGCCATTAATAACATTAGAAAAAAAGTAATGAACAATCTCAGGAATGATAACGCCTATCGTTTTAGTCTTTCTATTCTTAAGACTCAAGGCGATATTATTAGGGCGGTAATTGTGTGCCTTAGCAAAGGCTATTATTTTTTGGCGTGTATCTTCTCCAATTTCAGGACTATTTTTTAAGGATTTTGAAACCGTAGAAATAGAAACGTTTAATTCGTTTGCGATTTCTTTTAATGTTATCCGTTTTTTCATTTTCTAGAAAAAGGTAGGGTTGATATAAGTTTTACCTAAAATTAAGGTTTTAATCAGAATGAATTAATAAAAAATAAAAGTTATTAACACTACATCGTTGTAGTAACCCAACTATCACGTTGTAGTGAATTTCACCTCTTTGGTTTATTATGTGGAGATGGGAATTTATTTCTATATTGGAAACGAGAAGTGGATTTTTTTATTAAAAAACCAAAACTATATATATGAAATTAATAAAAATGCAATGTTTGCTTGCGCTCTTGCTATCCTCTGTGATGGTTGCGCAACAAACGGTTTCAGGTTTAGTTACTGATGCAGAAGGCACACCATTGCCAGGCGCTACAGTAATTGTACAAGGAACTAGTAATGGAGTTACTTCAGATTTTGATGGAAATTACAGCATCAATGTCGAGCGGGGACAAACCCTAGAAGCCAGTTTTATCGGTTATCAATCTACCACCGTCCTCGTTGAGGATCAAGATCAAATCAATTTGAGTCTTGAACAAGACAACGAACTCGATGAAGTGGTCGTTATTGGCTATGGAGAGGCACTGAAAAAGGACCTTACGGGTACCTTAGACGTTGTTAATTCTGAAAACTTTACCAAAGGTTCTGTAGTATCTGCACAGCAACTTATTCAAGGTAAAGTCGCAGGAGTTTCAATAGTAACAAACAGTGGTGCACCTGGTGATGGTGCAAATGTGTTAATTCGTGGGATTGGCTCATTAAATCTCAACAACAACCCTTTGTTTGTCGTAGATGGTATTCCACTAGACAGCGGTGGTGTTGGTGGTTCACGGAACGCACTCAATGTTATCAACCCAAATGATATTGCTAGTATGACAGTGTTAAAAGATGCTTCAGCGACAGCAATTTATGGTTCTAGAGCAGCAAATGGAGTGATTTTAATTACGACTAAAAAAGGAAAATCTGGTGAAATCAAATATGAGTTCAGTACACGTATTACAAATTTCCAGCCAATCAATTTTGTAGATGTTTTGAATGCAAGTGAATTTACACAAGCAGTAAACGCAACAGAAGACACTGATATCATTGCACGTTTAGGCAATGATGATACAGACTGGCAAGACGAGATTTACAACGACGCTCTTGGTACTAACAATACTTTTTCTGCTTCAGGTGATATCAAAGGGGTTCCATTTCGTTTTTCATTAGGACATACTGATCAGGATGGAATTCTAGCAAGTGATAATTTTCAACGTTCTACTTTATCCCTGAATGTTGCCCCTCAATTTCTAGATGGCAGTCTTCGTGTAAATCTAAACTCACGATATGTATATACAGAAAATGATTTTGCTAATCGTGGAGCAATTGGATCTGCTGCCTTTTTTGATCCTACAAAACCCGTTTATGACACTAATTCACCTTATGGTAATTATTATACCTGGTTAGACAACGATGGAACAAAATTAGCACTCTCACCGGTTAACCCATTAGCGCTTTTAAATTTAACTGACGATGAATCAACGGTCAACCGATTGATTGCTAACATAAAAATAGATTATGATCTACCTGTTGAGGGTTTAAAGGCGACTATTAATGCTGGTTTAGACAACTCTACCGGAAAAGGCTTTACATCTGAAGATCCTAATTTACCAAACGATGCAGTTGGGTTTAATGGTCGAAACAATGATTATGATAACACATCAACTAATATGCTATTTGATGCTTATCTTACTTATAATAAAGATTTGACAAATAGCAACTTTTCGGTAACTGCTGGTCATTCTTATCAGAGTTTTGAATACGACAACAGCTCTACAAATGCTGTTGAATTTCTTAACTCAGATAATACCGTCAATACAGATACATCGATCACAGAAACATTAATCGATAAATCGAAAAATGTTTTGCTTTCTTATTTTGGAAGGGCGAATTACAACTTTAATGATCGCTATTTAATTACGGCAACACTTAGAGCTGATGCATCTTCAAAATTACCTTCTGAAGATCGATGGGGAACATTCTTTTCAACCGCTTTTGCATGGAATTTACACAACGAAAGTTTTGGCATAGATTCAGTTTTTGACGAATTGAAACTTCGTGTTGGTTATGGAGAAATTGGGAATGTAAATGGACTAGGAGATTATAATTTCTTAACCCGTTACACCCGAAGTGATATTCAATCACAATATGGATTTGGGAGTAATTCTTACACCACTTACAGGCCTGCACCTATTAACAAAGAATTGCGATGGGAGGTTGGCCAGACCTATAACGCAGGAATTGATTTTAGCCTAGCTAATTTTGGCCTAAGTGGAACAGTAAATGCATATATCAAAAACACCAATGATTTGATTGCTACAGCTATTGTAGATCCTTTTACCAACTTTGGAACATCTATCTCTGCAAATATTGGAGATATGGAAAACAAAGGAATCGAGGTAGAATTAAATTATACCGTTGTTGACACAGAAGATTTTGGGTTTAGTTTAAGCTATAATGTGGCGATGAACGACAACACCATTACACGTTTAGAAAATGAACAAAATGTAGGGAGTCTAGGACTAGGTAACAACCTTCAACGTCATGAGGAAGGCAAATCTCCTTTTGCATATTATGTCTACAAGCAAATTTATGATGCAAATGGAAAGCCTATTGAAGGCGCCTATGCTGACTTAAATGGTGATGGACTAATCAATATCGATGATCGTTATTTCTACAAAGATCCTTATGCAGATGTTCTAATGGGGCTTACAGCAAATCTTCGTTACAAGCAATTTGACCTTAGTGTAGTTTCGCGTGCAAGTATCGGAAACTACAGTTATAATCAAATGTCTGCTTCGTCGAATTTGTCACAAATCACCAATTTGAGTCGTTTATCTAATGTTCACCAGGATTATCTCGACACTGGTTTCTTATTCTTCTCTGATAAGAATACTGTAAGTGATCATTATATACAAAACGCTTCTTTCTTCCGATTAGACAACATTACCCTGGGGTATACCTTTGAGAATGCTATTCAAGACAATCCATTACGTATTTATCTAACAGGAGACAATCTCTTTGTAGCGACTAATTATAATGGTATTGATCCTGAAATTACAGGAGGAATTGACAGTAACTTCTATCCACGATCAAGAGCAATTGCACTTGGTCTTGACTTAACATTTTAATCCACTACTATGAAAAAAATAATTTATTTATTTACGATTGTAGCTTTGACAATTTCATGTCATAAAGATTTGGATCAAAATCCCATTGATCCAGATCTTTTTACAGAAGTCGAAGTTTACCAAAGCGAAGATGATGCTCGTGGAGCTTTAGCTAAAGTTTATTCTGCTTTAGCTGTTACAGGGCAACAAGGTCCTGATGGTGATCCAGATATTGATGGAAGCATCTTAGACGAAGGGTTTTCACAATACACCAGAATTCTTCACACCTTAAATGAAATCTCAACAGACCATGCCGTAGTGGGCTGGGGAGATCCTGGACTACCCAACATTCATGAGTTGTCTTGGGATGTAAATAACGGTTGGACAAAAGGAATGTATTTTCGTTTGGGACAAGTGGTGTCATTTGCCAATTCATTTATTGAAAACGCAGCAGACTTAGCCAATAATAGTGACGAAGTAGGATATTACATTGCTGAAGCTCGATTTATTCGTGCTTATGCCTATCTACAATTAATGGATATGTATGCTAATGTACCTTTAGTTACTACTGTGTCTACAGAACTTCCTGAACAAAGCAATCGAGCAGAGATCTTTGCATTTATTGAATCAGAGCTTATCGCACTTGATGCTGAGTTGAAAGACCCACAAGCCAATGAATACGGTCGAGTGGACAAAGTTGCAGCATGGGCATTATTATCTCGATTATATCTCAATGCTGAAGTTTATATAGGAGAAGCTAAATATGCTGAAACTATTACGCAAGCTGAAAAGGTTATGAATTCAGCTTATGCATTGAACACTTCTGATGGAAATAGCAATGGATCAGCCTATGACGAATTGTTTTTAGCTGACAACAATACAAATGGAGCACAAGACGAGTTTATTTTTCTGATCCAGTTTGACGGAATCAACAGTCAAACTTGGGGAGGAGCAACCTACTTAGTTCATGCCTCAATTGGTGGATCAATGGATGCCTCAGCCTTTGGAGTAAATGGAGGTTGGGCCGGTCTTCGCACAACAAAAGCTTTAGTTGATAAATTTGGCTATGCCATAACAGCGACAAACGGAAACGGTGAACCTACTGCATGGTCAGATTCTAGAGCGATGTTTCATACAGATGGACAAAACTATGAAATGGCGAAAATCCCAAAATTCACAGAGGGTTATGCTGTTACTAAGTTTAGAAATGTAGATACCAGCGGCAATGCAGGTTCTGATTCCTCTGGGGACCATGTAGACATGGATCTTCCTATACTGCGATTAGCAGAAGTCTATTTAAACTATGCCGAAGCCGTTGCAAGAGGTGGTGGTGGAAGTGCTAATACTGCACTTGGTTTAATTAATCAGTTACGTACAAGAGCTGGAGCACCACAAGCCACAGCAGCAGAAATGAACACCCAATTTGTGATGAATGAGCGCTCGCGTGAATTGTATTGGGAAGGTACAAGACGTACCGATTTAATTCGCGACGGAAAATTTACAACGGCAGACTACTTATGGCCCTTTAAAGCTGGAGCTGCACTAGGACAGTCAACCGGTAATCACCGTAATATTTTCCCCATCCCAGAAGATGTTCTTCTTGTTAATCCTAACCTTCAACAAAATCCAAATTATTAATTATGAAATCAATTATAAAATTAAGTAAAATAGTTGCCGCTGTTGCTCTTTTATGGGGAACAGTAGCCTGCGAGAAAGAAGATTTTTTAATCTTTACCGCTACAACAAACGATACACTTAGCATTCAAAATGAAGTGCAATCTGTTTATAAATTATCAAACGCTACCTCTTCTAATATTGCAGAAAGGTTAGTCTGGAATACACCAGATTTTGATGCACCAACAACAGTGACCTATGTTGTGGAACTTTCTTCTGATGCTGGTTTTTCAACCGTTAATTTCAATTCTGGAGATACTTCTAATACCCACTTTGGTATTTCTGTTGCTAATCTTATTGAAATTGCTACCACTCTTGGACTAGATGAAGATCCAAATACTACTGCAGCCGATGGTGAACCAAATAATGCAGGGATTATTTATGCACGCGTTAAAGCATTTGCTGGAAGTAGTTCTAGTGGAGCAAATGGTGCATTACTTACATCAGAGACTGCGCGAATGAATATTGAAATGATTGAAGCAGCAGGATCTTGTGCAGAGTCTATCCTTACTACTTGGGGGCTTGTAGGAAGCGCCGTTAACAATTGGGGTGGAGACAACAGAGGATTTGCCGCTGGAAATGATGTTCCTTTCTTATCTAATGGGACAGAAGGTCTTTTCCATACCACACTTCACATGGTTGATGGGGAATTCAAGATTCGTCAAGACAATGACTGGGGCGTAAATTATGGTGATACTGGTGCAGATGGCACGCTTGAACTTGGTGGAGATAACATGGCAATTACTGCAGGTAACTACTATGTTGAGTTCAATGAAAATGATTTGACCATCACAGTTACAGCTGCAGACCCTGTATGGGGAATTGTCGGTAGTGCTACATTAAATGGTTGGGGAGATGCTCCAGACGTGAAAATGTCACCAGATCCATGTAATGATGATGTTTACCTTGTTTACGGAGTTACTCTTGCTGATGGTGAAATGAAATTTAGAGCAGATGATGACTGGGGCGTAAATTATGGTGATACTGGTGCAGATGGTACATTAGATCTTGGAGGAGATAATATCGCTGTTTCTGCTGGAACCTATAATATCACGCTAGACATTGTAAACAACACTTACAGTATCGAAGCGCAATAAGCAGACCATCATCTCATTATTAATGCATTAATTTTTAACTTGAGTCATCTCCCAGAGATGGCTCAAGTTGTTTTAAAGTACTTCTAATACAATTACAATGAATAGAATCATATTTTTAGTCTGCATGAGTTACTGCTTTATTGCACGTGCACAAGGAGAATTTACCAACCCAATTCTTCAAGGCGGGTATCCAGATCCGTCAATTGTTAGGGTAGAGGAAGATTTTTATATTGTCAATTCTTCCTTTGAATATTTCCCTGCATTACCCATTCACCACAGTACTGACTTAGTCAACTGGGAATTGATTGGTCATGGAATAAATCGAAAAGAACAACTAGGAAAAGTTAACTTGATAGATGTTCAACAACAAGGAGGCATTCATGCACCCTCGATTAGATACAACAAGGAAATATTTTATATTGTAGTGACCAACGTTTATTCTCCCAAAGACAACACCCTCCCCGCAGAAATGGTCAATTTTGTCCTCACTGCTAAAGACCCAAAGGGTCCCTGGTCAAAACCACATATTATCGAAGGAGCCCCAGGCATTGATCCCGATTTATTTTTTGACGATGATGGAAAGGTTTACTTTGTAGGAACCCATGATACAGGCCAACCAACGGTGAACGGCATTGGAGAAATATGGGTACAAGAACTCGATCTTAATGACTGGAAATTGATCGGTCCGCGAAGTTCAATATGGCGTGGAGCCTGTGGAGGATGTTGTGTCGAGGGTCCACATATATATAAAAAAAATGGTTTGTATTATTTGATGGTCGCGGAGGGCGGAACGTCTCGTAATCATGCAGTAATGATCGCTAATAGTGATGATATTAGAGGTCCCTATACGAGCAATCCCAAAAACCCCATACTCACTTCTCGCCACTTGTCCAATAACAACTGGGTTCACAGTACTGGACACGCAGATTTAGTTGAACTTGATGATGGTCGATGGTATATGGTTGCCCTAGGGGTTAGAAACGTAGTTGATGGAACAACCAACATGGGACGTGAAACACATTTGATTCCTGTTCAATGGGAAACCGCTGTCTCTGGCTGGAAAGAAGAACCTAAAGGGGTATGGAAACCTATTGAAGATTATTGGCCAGTTTGTGCTCCTCTTTCTGGAAAAGTAGAACGAAAAGAAGTACTGCCCTTTACCCATAAACCACAAATAGATGCTTCCTCTTTTCGTGATGATTTTGAAGATAAGACCCTAAACCCTCAATGGAATTTTAGACGTGCACCACTTCCTGATATGTATTCGCTCAATGCGCGAAAAGGTTTTCTTCGTCTAAAATTAAGCCCTAAAACTTTTGAACTTAGGGAACAGTATCATGCAATGGGCTTTCGTCAAACCGAAAGTGACTTTTCCTATACTGTTCAGATGAACTTTGAGGCAACAACAAATAATGCACAAGCAGGAATAAGCATTTTTCAACAAGATGATAATTATCTAAATTATAATGTCTTACAGCAAGATGGAAACCAGTATGTAATTTTGGAACACCGGTCAAATCAGACAAAACCCAATCAAATTTTCAAACAGAAATTGGATCATTATACTGGTCAAATTATCCTAAATGTAACCTCAAAAGAAAATCAATACAGTTATCGATTTTCACTTGATCAAGGAAAGACCTTTTCCAACCTAGGTAAAACAGAGGCAAATCTTGTTTTATGCAAAGGTTATATTGGAACCCAAATAGGATTATATGCCAGCAGTAACGGCCAAAAAACAAAAGAATACGTCGATTTTGATTGGATTAATTTCCAAGGAACGAAATCAAAAATTTAAAACAAATCTTATGAAACCTAAACTGCTTTTACCCATTTTCACGTTTATTGGCGCAATTTTTATAAGCTGTAATAATTCCCCAAAAAATGATGCATTTCTAAGACAACCAAAAAAAGTTAATACCGTTATTGACCAATACGTTAGTAATGGGAGTTTTCCCTTTCTCTATATGAGGATGGAAAACAAAGCTGGAGATGTCATCTATGAACATCAAGCCGTTAACGACAGTTTATTACCTAATACTAAAATTGATGGTGATACTTGGTTTCGAATTTGGTCCATGAGTAAAATCATTACCATTAGTTTAATGCTTGACTTAGTTGAAGACGGGATCATTGATTTAAATGATCCAATTACTGACTTTATACCAGAATTTAAAAATCTTAAGGTTGCTGTCGATGCGAACGGAAAATCACTGGTCTCCATTGCTAATGACTACTATAAAGAGGCTGGATTTGGTGCCGGTCTATATGAAAATAATCCTTTTCTGAGTGAGCAGAACTGCCCTTTGCAACTAATTGATAATCCAAATCCAATAACCGTTGAACATCTGATCAATCATCAAGCTGGCTTCTACTATGCTACAACCCCCTTTATCTGCTTAAATCAATTGGTCGATTCTTTAGACTTGAATGGTTTGAACACCAATGAAGAAGTGATTACAAACATGGCTCAGCTACCGTTGATTATGGTCCCTGGTAGCAATGATTTTTATGGGACAAACACCACAGTCCTAGGTTTTGTAGCTGAACGCGCAAGCGGAAAGACGTTAGCTGAATTATTAGAAGAGAGAATTAAAAAACCCATGAACATCAAAGGGCTACGGTATAAAAAAAGTGCTAATATTAGTCTATTACCAACCTTTTCAGGGAAAGACGGAAAGTTACGGAAGGTAAATCAGGGAGAACTTGATATTATGGGTGCACACACCATCGATTATCGACCAGAAAGTAAAACTTATTTTGGAGGAGAAGGAATGATTGGAACTGCAAATGGTTATGCAGACTTTTTAAGAATGCTATTAAACCACGGAACACTCAACGGTCATCGTTTTTTAGAAGAGGCAACCGTTCAACAAATGTATGCTCCGCATACTCAATTGGATAATGAATGGGGACACAACGGCTATAACCTATGGGTATCAAGTGCAAAAGACCTGGAAATGGGCTATGGAGATGAAGGACTATGGCGAGGTGGAGGCTATGAGCAAACGCATTTTTGGGTGGATCCAAAACGTGATTTTGTCGCCGTAATTATGAGCCAAATGTTTGCCGTTCCAGAAGCAGGTTACAATCGTGATAATCGAATACGCGGTGCTGTTTATAAACAACTTTTAGCTCCTTCTAGTCAAACTAAGAATTAAATTTCAACCTATGAAAAAACAAATAATCTGCCTTTTAATCACCTTTTTTGGGTGCCAGTTTACATTTCTAAATGCTCAACGAATTGAGCGAGTAGAACCCCCTAATTGGTGGGTGGGTATGAAACATAACACTGTACAAGTATTAGTTTATGGGGAAGATATCAATCAATGGGAACCTAGTGTCGAAAATCCTGATATCCAATTAAAAAAAACAACGCGAGTTAATAACCCCAACTACATGTTTCTAGATTTATTCATATCAGAAAAGGCAGATGCAACAACTGTCAATATTGACTTTTACAAAGAAAAAAAGAAAGTAGGCTCACATCAATACCCCCTGCTGGAAAGAGATATGACAATTCCGAGAAAAGGCTTTGACAGTTCAGACGTCATGTATCTGATCACTCCTGATCGTTTTGCAAATGGTGACCCTTCTAATGATGTTATTCCTGGAATGAAAGAAAAGGTGGTGAATCGCCAAGATGAACAAGGCCGCCACGGTGGAGACATTAAAGGCATTAAAGACCGTTTAGATTACATCCATGATTTAGGTTTTACCGCTATATGGTTAAATCCAATATTAGAGAACGATATGTATCGCACCTCATATCACGGTTATGCTGCAACAGATTTTTACAAGGTTGATCAACGCTTTGGTACAAATGAAGATTATGTACAATTCTGTCAAGAAGCACAAAAGAAAGGGATTAAGATCATCATGGATATGATTTTAAACCACAATGGTTCAGAACACTGGTTTGTCAAAGATCCGCCTACTAAAGATTGGATTAATCACAACAATTCTTATGTGCAAACCTCGCATAGACGTACAACACATCAAGATCCTTACGCTTCTGAATACGATAAAAAAGCATTTGTCGATGGATGGTTTGTAAAAACAATGCCTGACTTGAATCAAAAGCAACCTTTAATGGCGAACTACCTTATTCAAAACACTTTATGGTGGATTGAATATACTGGTATTGCAGGGATCCGAATGGACACTTATCCTTACCCAGACAAAGAATTTATGACACAATGGAATGATGCAATTTTAGCAGAATATCCAGCATTTAATATTGTAGGAGAAGAATGGTCTTTAAATCCGGCTGTTGTCTCCTTTTGGCAAGCAGGTAAAACAAACACTAACGGGTATCGTTCGTCGCTACCTAGTGTGATGGACTTTCCGCTTCAGGATGCATTAATTAGTGCTTTGGTGGAAGAAGAAAATTGGAATAGCGGTTGGATCAAAGTCTATGAAATGCTGGGTAACGATCACCTGTATCCAGATCCTCAAAACCTAGTTATCTTTCCAGACAACCATGATATGGATCGCGTTTTAACCCAGTTAAAGGGAGATATTGATTTACTTAAAATGGCCATGATATATTTTTCAACCATGCGTGGGGTTCCACAATTTTATTATGGGACAGAAATCGGAATGAAAAATGACCAACCTGGACATGGCCAAATTCGAGCTGATTTTCCTGGCGGATGGTCAGGAGATACTGTCAATGGTTTTTCAGGAAAGGGCTTGAGTCCAATCGAAAAAGACATGAAAAGCTTCACCTCAAAACTATTGAATTGGCGAAAAAAGAATACTTTAATCCACAGTGGTAAATTAATTCAATTTGCGCCTGAAAATGGGATCTATACCTATTTTCGCTATAATGAAGAGGAAACCATCATGGTGATTTTTAATAAAAACAAAGAGGCTATTAAACACGATTTGAGTAAATACAAGGAGATGATTGGGACTAATTCGCAAGCGACTGAAATATTTCAAGGAAAAAAGTATTCCTTATCTGATTCACTAATGTTAAATGCTCGTAACGGTATGATACTAGTATTAGAAAAATAAAGCCTTTTTTAGAAGAAGATCTACAAAAATGACCTCCGCGCTAAAGTAAGGGTGAGTGATAACCTTCCTTTGGCGAAGCCTGCATATTAATATATCAATGCATAGTAGTTTTAATCTTAGGTTACCCAAAGAGATCGTGGACTACACAAAAAAGAGCATTAAGATTCTTTTTTGACGGCAGATAAATCCTTTTTCAAATCAACGATAAGGGAATAACATATCACAAAAAGAATAAGCAAGAAGAGAATACCAGTACTAACAGAAGCGGTTTGCATGGCGGCTAAACCACCCCCTAATAAAAGTGCAATGGCCACAAAACCCTCAATCAAAGCCCAAAAAATGCGCTGGCCTACTGGGGCGTTTAATTTTCCACCCGAAGTGATACTATCGATAACCAATGAACCACTATCTGAAGAGGTCACAAAAAACACTGAGACCATAAAAATCCCAATGATACTCGTAAAAGTGTATAAAGGAAACGCCTTTAAAAAGATGAATAAAGAGGTTGAAGTATCTTCTAAAACTGGTGTAGATAAGATTCCAGGGGTTTCTATCTCGAGTAATAGTCCTGATCCCCCGAAGACACTAATCCAGAAAAAGGTCATTAAAGTAGGGACAAATAATACCCCTAAAACAAATTCTTTAAACGTTCGTCCTTTTGAAATCCGCGCGATGAACATCCCTACAAAAGGAGCCCATGCAACCCACCAGGCGTAATAAAAAATCGTCCAGTTGTTTTGCCAAGTTGAGTCAACAAAAGAAGAAGACCAAGTCCCTATCTCAATAAATCGTTGAAAATACATCCCTGTACTTTCAATAAATATCCCCAACACACTCAGGGTATCTGTCAAGAATAAAACAAAGGTCAAAAAGACCAAAGCTAAAATCAAATTCAAGCGACTTAAAAAGCGAACTCCTTTCTTTAGTCCCGTGACTACTGAGACTGTTGCAATCAAGGTAATAACTAAAATAACAGTGATTTGTGTATAGACACCAGAATCAATCCCAAATAGAAATTGAAGCCCTGTTGCAATTTGTCTCGCTCCAAATCCTAAGGAAGTTGCCAAACCAAAAAGGGTAGCAACCACTGCGATTATATCAACAATATTTCCATAAATACCATTGATTTTATCCCCAATAATAGGATAGAAAATAGATCGCAAAGAAAAAGGCAAACCGCGATTAAACGCAAAATAAGCAAGCGAAAGCCCAACTATACAGTAAATCGACCAGGCATGTAAACCATAATGTAAGAAAGTGAAATCTAAGGCTTGAATAGCTAAATCTGCTGTATTTGCTTGAGGCATGGGTGGTTTTAAAAAGTGTTGTATGGGCTCAGAGACCCCAAAATACAACAAGCCAATTCCCATTCCAGCAGAAAACAACATGGAGAACCAAGAGAATAAACTAAATTCTGTTTCAGCCCCTTCTCCCCCTATGCGCACTTTTCCATATTGACCAAAGGCCAACCACAAACAAAAGACAATAAAGAAATTGACTCCAAGGATAAATAGCCAACCTGTAGACTGTGTAATCCACTGCGATGCTTCAGAGAAGAACAAGCGTACTGGTTCTCCTCCAAAAATTGACAATACAATAAATCCTATGATTAATACAATCGAAGGATAAAAAACTTGGAGGTGAATATCAAAATATTTCTTCATATACTACTTAGTCACTAACGATCCACATCTTACCGTTGATCAGCTTAGGTGCGCTGTACCTGCTATTGGCTTCATTATAATTTTCAGCGTTTAAACTCTGTTCTTGACCAGGGTAAAGAAAACGCATGGGTAATTCATAATTGTTTGAATTACTTCCAATGGGTCGGTTTAAGAATGGAAGGCCATCAAAACCGTTCACTTCGCTATACCAACGTCTTACTTCAAAATAAGGATCTAAAGCCGTAAAATACATACTTAACCACTTTTGCTTCCAAATATCTAAGGTAGCACTATATGCCACTCCAGAGTTTTGGTAAAAGTCTTCAAAGTTAGTCCATCCATTAGGGGTGTATTCAACTTCATAATATTGGTGAGACGCTTCGATACCTTGTTTATAGTGTGTCTCAACACTGGATGTAATCCATCCCTTTACAGCAGCTTCTGCTAAGAGAAACTCTACCTCTGCATAGGTCATTAAAATTCCTTCAGCATATGACAATCCTTTTTCTGCAGCAGTGATTTGACCTGGGTAATCAAAATAGGCTAAGCCTAAACGCGATCCTGTTTGCCCTCCTACTCCATTTGAAACTCCTGTAAAGGTTGGGTTGTCAAAGTCTAAATTATCTGGACGCGCATAACGACTTAATCTTGGGTCGTTATTCGCTTGTAAAGCATTTACAGCAGAGACAGAAATTGCCACCGCATCAAAATCTCCTTGCTTTAAAGGCAAGGTAGGAAATTGATTCGGGAAACTCGATAAAAAGTCAAGCGCAGCTTGCTCTTCATTACTAGAAAAGATTTGTCCCTGAGACACGATCTGTGCAAATTGTGTTGCCACATTTGTTTTAGCCGAAGCGTACATCAACAAACGCAGTTGTAAAGAATTGGCAAATTTTGTCCACAATGCTGCATCACCTTGATACAAGATATCTCCTTCAATACTTCCAGCAGCACTCAACTTTGTTGTAGCTTGTGAAAGTCTTGAAAGAAGGTCTGTATAGATTGATTCTTGCGTATCATAAACCGGAGTGAAATTTGCAGTTAAACCATCAATGGCTTCACTGTAAGGAATGTCTCCATAAGCATTTGTTAATTCAGAAAAAATCCAAGCCTGCATGACCATTAAAGCGCCTTCCATCTTAGTATTCTCGTCAGCTTGAGCAATTTCAATCGCATTGTTGATATCGGTCAAACTTTCATAGAGTCCTTCCCATACGGTTGGAAAAGCGTTCCATCCATAAAAATCAACCTCAGCACGAAGGGTTTTAGCTGTTAATTGGGCGGCATTATTCGATAATAAAAATGCCTCATTAGAGGTTGTTTGTATACTGGTTCTTATCGCAGAAGTAAATAATACCCCAGATGAAACCGTTGTAGGCTCATTAGGGTTTAAATTCAATTCTTCAAAATCACTACATCCTACTGTTGACAATAGAACGATCGTATATAGAAAGTGTTTTATATTTTTCATAATTGTGTGATTAAAAAATTAGGTTAAGATTCAATCCAAAACTTCTCATCGATGGAATAGAGGTACTCTCAAAACCATTGACAAATAAACCATTTCTAATGGAGAAGGTTTCTGGATCAATCGTTGGAACTTTACTGAACAGTAATAAGTTTCTTCCCACTACAGAGATTACAGCCGACTGTAACCCTAGTTGGTCAACTATACCATTTTCTAAAGTATAACTTACACTTAACTCGCGTAATTTAAAATAAGTTGCATCATAGGTTGCTGCTTCAATATTATCACGGTTAAATCCGTTACCATAATAGTTGTAGAAGTAACCGGTATAAGCAGCTCCACCTGCTGGAACAGTCACGGTATTTTCAACTAAGTCTCCATTTGCATTATACATAAGACCCGGGGCAATAACGCCACCTTGTTGTTCTAAGGTATAAACAGGATTACCTGCCGTGTCGTAGTCTACTCCGTATAAGGTTCTTCCCTCTAGGGTAGATAAGTCTAAATTAGGATCATCATTATTGGTAATAGTTCCTGCAGTAGCATATAGCGCATGAGAACGAGAATAAATCTTCCCGCCTACTTGACCGTCAAACAAGATCGTTAAGTTGATGTTTTTGTAACGCAGGCTATTTAAAACCCCTAAACGGAAGTCAGGTTGGTATGAGCCCGCAGATACTTTTTCCGTCGTGTGTAAAGGCAATCCATTTTCGTGGATAATTTGCCCGTCAGGTCCTCGCTGGAAACCTAGCCCGTACAACTGACCTAATAGTTTTCCTTCTTCAGCGACTAATTCTAAATCTGATCCTCCTTCATCACCGGGGAAAATATCAGCGACAATAGAATATTTACCACTTTGGATTACCTCTGGAAGAGATTCTACCACGGCTCTGTTTCGACCGTAGTTAAATTGCGTATTCCATGAAAAGTCTTCGGTTTCTGTCCAGTTAATTCTCGCGGCAATTTCGATTCCTTTATTGCTGATTTCTCCACCATTAGTTAAAGTGTAATCATAACCACTTGATTTGGCCACTGGCAAAGAAATAATTTGATCGAAACTATTCATTTGATACACTGTCATATCTAAGTTGATCTTGTTGTCAAGTAAACGAACATCAACCCCAAATTCTGTTGCTCTAGTACGCTCATTTTTTAGATCAGGATCAGAGATGGTACTACCAGCAGTAAAGACAGGTGTATTGCCATAAGCCGCTTGTGGTGTATAGGTATTCCCAAAAGAATATGCTGGAGCGCCATTTCCTACTTCAGCAAAAGAAGCTCTTACTTTTAAGAAATTGATTTTCTCATTTAGGTTTAAGACTTCACTTAAAATAACACTGGTTGATGCAGAAGGATATCCAAAGCTAAAGTTTGAATTCTCAATCCCTACTAATGGATTAACCAGTGTGCTGGTCCAATCATTTCTATACGTCAAATCTAAATAGGCCCAGTTTTTATAATCAAGGGTTACTAAACCAAAGACACTGGCAATTTCTGCATTGGTCTTTTGAGACTCTACTAACACTCCAGAACGTGAATTCGCTAAAGTATAGACCGATGGTCCCACCCCAAAGATTTGTAATTCTGGGTTGTTGGCTACGCCAAAGTTAGCCCGTTGTGACATTAGGTTTCCTCCAAGCTTTACACTTACATCCAGCGGATTATCCTCTTCTGGACTAGGATCAAAATCAACAATCACCTCCGCATTACTCTCTCTAAAAGAAATTTCGTCTTCACGGTAACTTCCGTTTAAGACTGCTTTTGTAGAAGGAGCTCTTCTGTATTGACGTTGTTCATCTACATAATCTACCCCATATCTAAAGCGAACTCCTAAATTTTGGTTTACCTCATAAGAAAGTTGAAGATTAGAGACCAAACGGTTGCTTTGAAAAGCATTGGTGTTTTCATTGGCAATAAACCATGGGTTGTTTACCCAAAGGTTTTCTGCATAACGCTGCTCTACCCCTTCTTTACCAGGCTGCCAGTAATCGCGTAAATCGTCGATCTCCACTTGACGTGGAAACCACAACCACCCATACATAACAGAAGAAGATTCGTCATAACCCGAGTTAGGAATATTGCTTGAGGTAGAACGAACAAACATATTATTGAATTGAATCTTTAAACGATTGTCCAGTAGGTTTTTCCCTAAACTAGATTGAAAAGTATTTCGGTCCAGATCAGTATTAGGAATTAAACCTAAGTTGTCTAAATGTGTATAAGAAAAACGACTTTGACCAGTGTCAGAAGAACTATTCACCGCCACATTTGTGCTGTGAGTTAAGGCAGTTTGATAAAAGTTTCTGATATTATTTTTAGCAGAAGTAAATGGTACCGCTTCTCCATTAGAGTTAAATTGTTTTATCAATTGGCCGTTTAATTGGGGGCCCCAGTTTTCACCATAGGCATCATAGTTTTCGTTTGCACCTATATAAGTAGAGCCATTGAGGTAACTATATTTACCGCCCCCACCAGAACCGTATTGGTTTTGGTAATCGGGTAATTTAAGCGGGTTTGCGATTTGAATACTTGAGTTAATTTCGATCCCTAAACCTTTCTTAACAAAGTTTCCGGTTTTAGTTTCAATAAGAATTACTCCATTCGCTGCTCTTGAACCGTATAAGGCAGAGGCTGCTGGCCCTTTAAGCACACTTATCGCTTCGATGTCGTCTGTATTAACGATTTGTGCGGCATTACCAAAGTCAATGGACGTTGACCCGTTCAAACCATCATCAAATGTGTATAAGTCATTTGTAATGGGCATACCATTCACAACAAACAAAGGTTGATTGTTACCCATTAAAGAAGAAGCTCCACGAATATTAATATTAGAAGAAGCAGAGGGTCCAGCGGCAGAGCCGGTAATGTTTACCCCTGCAATTTTACCTGCTAGAGAATTTACCACATTAGTGGCTTTCACCTTCGAAATTTCACCTGCTTTGATTCCTTGAACCGCATATCCTAATGCTTTCTCAGCTCGTCTAATTCCTAATGCAGTAATCACAACTTCATCTAATGCGTTTGATGGCACTAATTGAATTTTTACAGCATTATCAAAAGGTCCACTAAGAACATATTTTTCATATCCTGTGTAAGACACTTCAATCGTAGTGTCAGAAGTGACGTCAAGGGAGAAATTCCCATTAAAATCGGTGATTACTCCATCTTGACTTCCTTGCATTTGAACAGTTGCACCTGGTAGTGGAATATTATTCTCATCTACGACAACCCCACTCAGAACAGTATCTTGAGCGTGAATACTTAGACCAAAAAAGAATAAAATAAACGGTATGTACTTTTGCATAATAGTTGATTTGGTGGCAAAAGTACGAAAAATGTTTTCTACAGAAAGTATTATTTAATAATTAGATACTCAAAACAAAATCTAAATCTCTGTTTGACCACTAATAATGGGGGATGCATCGACATCATCAATGTCAAAAATCTTAATTATAGTTTTGAATGAAACTAATATTTGCTGGTATTCTTCATCCGTTAAAGAGTTAGATTTACGCATCACACGTTCGTGTAAAGACTCATCTGTTTGCTTAATTAGTTTATTCCCACTTGACGTTAAAATAATAGGGGTACTTCTTTTATCATTGGGATTAGGTAATCGAGCAATCAACCCCTTTGACTCTAGACGGGCGACTATTCCAGACACTGTACTAGCATTGAGGGATAGGTGTTCTTTCAAATCCTTCATGGTACTCTTATATTCTGTTTTTTCTTCTAAAAACTTCAAAGTAAGCAACTGTGGAATACTAAGACCATAATCTTTTTCTATCCTTTTAGACTCTAGGTTGATTGCTCGAACAATCTTCCTAATACTAATCATGATACCAGAATATTTATTGATGGTTTCCATAAAAACAATATTAATGTTTAAAACTACAAATTAAATCCTTTCAAAAGGAAAATAAAAGGTTTCTCACTTTAGGCAAAAGCGAATATGAACTTTTTCGCTCTTATGCTTAATTCCAAAGCAACAGTTGATTTAATATGTTCGCAAAGATTAAAACTTTCATGAAGAGGCAGCATACTTTTTCGGCCAAGAAAGAAATATCAATCAAAAAGTACTGCTTTAACTTAAGCACAACTATAGAAAAATAATAGGAGCTGCTAAAAACTAGGCGTGTTTAATAATTTATCGTAATTTTGCAACGTAATTTTGCTGAATGAAAAGAGACTATATTAGAAAAGCAATTTTTAGTGTATTTATGCTGGCAACACTTTGCCAAAGCATCCCTAGTTACCTTTTTGATGACAGCTTTCACGAATATTCATCTATCGAGCTAGACATCGACCACGAAAATGAATCTGAAAACGAAAACGAAGAGCAAAACAAAAAAGATCTTGAAGAAAAAAAAGACAAGATTTCCCCAATGGATATTCGCTTTTTAATTGCAAATTTTGGTTCAAAGAACAACAATTATTTTAACCTAAATAAATTCAGTAATTTCAAAACTGAAATTCCCCTTCCCCCTCCTCGGACAGTAGCGTAATATTTTTACCACTATGTCCCCTCTTCATTTAATTTTTACAAAAAACAGGTGCTTTATTAAAGGCACAACAACACTATTATAATGAGTCAAAACAATTTATTTCAAAATTTAAAATCAGATATTCCTGCGAGTATCGTTGTATTTTTTGTAGCTATCCCTTTATGTTTAGGAATTGCTTTAGCCTCTGGCGCGCCACTTATTTCTGGTCTTATTGCCGGAATCATAGGTGGACTTCTTGTAGGAGCTCTTAGTGGTTCACAAGTAGGCGTTAGTGGACCAGCAGCTGGATTAGCAGCAATTGTACTTACCGCTATTGGAGATCTAGGCTTTGAAAACTTTTTAGTTGCCGTAGTTCTTGGGGGTGTAATTCAACTTGCATTTGGTATTGCTAAAGCAGGGGTAATCGGTTATTATTTCCCTAGTTCTGTGATCAAAGGAATGTTGACTGGGATTGGATTAATTATCATCCTTAAGCAGATTCCATATTTCTTTGGATTCAATGCCAATAATAGCGGAGACATCTTCTCTCAAATTAGTTATGGATCAACTTTGATTGCAGCCGTTAGTATGGGAATCTTACTTTTATGGGATTTGGTTTTAACTAAAAAAGCTAAAATATTTCAACTCATACAAGGACCTTTAGTCGCTGTAGTGATCGGTATTATTTATGCTACAACTACAAATGGAGATGCGGTATGGGAAATCGCTTCAAGCCAAATGGTAAGCGTTCCAACTAATGTAGCTGACTTAGACTTTATTATCTTCCCAGATTTTAGTGCTATTACGAATATCAACGTTTGGATAGTTGCCTTTACAATCGCTTTAGTGGCGAGTTTAGAAACCTTGTTATGTGTGGAAGCAACTGATAAAATTGATCCAGAAAAACACATTACCCCAAAAAACAGAGAGCTAATCGCTCAAGGAATTGGGAATATCGCTTCTGGGATGATTGGTGGATTACCCGTTACACAGGTAATCGTGCGTAGTTCTGCCAATATTCAATCTGGAGGTAAAACCAAAATGGCAGCAGTCATTCACGGGATACTTTTAGTTGTTTCTGTGGTTACGATTCCTTTCTTACTCAATAAGATTCCGCTATCTGTTTTAGCTGCAATCTTATTGATCGTGGGATACAAACTAGCTAAACCAGCTTTATTCAAAAGCATGTATCAATTAGGATGGAAACAATTCATTCCTTTTGTAATCACCATCGCAGGAATCATTTTCACTGATTTATTAGTCGGAATTGGTCTAGGAGTATTGATGGGTATTTTATTCTTACTGTACGATAGTTACCAAAACTCACATTCGATGATCCGCCACGAAATGGAAAATGGAAAAGAGGTTGTAAAGATAGAATTAGCCGAAGAGGTTACCTTTATCAACAAAGCGCCTATCTCTTATGAATTAAACAACTTACCTGTCGAAGCAGAGTTGGAAATTGATGTAACTAAAACCAAATATTTGGATAATGACATCGTAGAAATCATCAATGAATTTCTCGCCAGTAGCGAAGAGAATAATATTTCTACCCGTCTTATTTCAGAAAAAGGAACCGAAGAAAATCCTAAAGACATTTCTGATGTCCTTGAGTTCTAAAAACATTTTTTAATGATAAAAAAAGAGGTCCATAAAGGCCTCTTTTTTTTGTTCTATAGCATCATTTCTGGCACATGCTTAGGAACGATCAAATTCCCTTTTGTGGCGGCTACAATCTCTTCCACACTTATTCCTGGAGCCCGTTCTAAAAGCAGAAAGCCCTCTTTGACTACCTCGAGGCAAGCCAAATTTGTCACGATCTTTTTGACACAAGCCACCCCCGTTAAAGGCAAGGAACAAGCTTGAAGTAATTTCGACTCTCCCGCTCTATTGGTGTGCATCATGGCGACAATAATATTTTCAGCTGAAGCAACTAAATCCATTGCTCCACCCATACCTTTGACCATTTTTCCAGGGATCTTCCAGTTAGCGATATCTCCATTATCGGCGACTTCCATCGCTCCTAAAATAGTCAGATCAACATGCTGCCCTCGAATCATCCCAAAGCTGGTAGAAGAATCAAAAAAACTCGCCCCTTTTAAAGCAGTGATCGTCTGTTTCCCTGCATTAATCAAGTCAGCATCTTCTTCTCCTTCAAAAGGGAAAGGTCCCATCCCTAAAATCCCGTTTTCACTTTGAAATTCCACTTCGATGTTCTTTCGAACAAAGTTGGCCACTAGGGTAGGAATTCCTATCCCTAGGTTGACATAATATCCATTTTGTACTTCTTGGGCAATGCGCTGTGCAATCCCATTTTTATCTAATCCTATCATGCTCGTTGACTTAAGGTGCGTTGCTCAATGCGCTTTTCATACTGCTCTCCTTGAAAGATCCGTTGTACAAAAATTCCAGGAACGTGAACTGTATTGGGGTCTAAGGTTCCAACTGGAACCAGTTCTTCGACCTCGGCAACACAAATCCTTGCAGCACCCGCCATGGGCGCATTAAAGTTTCTTGCAGTTCCTTTAAAAATCAGGTTACCTGCCTCGTCGCCTTTCCATGCTTTGATAAAAGAGAAATCTGCCTTAAAGGCGTGTTCTAGTAAATGAGGTTTCCCGTTAAAATCTCTACTTTCTTTTCCATCGGCTACTTCTGTGCCATAGCCTGCTGGGGTATAAAAAGCGGGAATTCCCATTTGAGCGGCTCTGCAACGTTCTGCAAGTGTCCCTTGAGGAATCAATTCTACGGCTAATTCACCACTTAACATTTGCCTTTCAAACTCGGCATTTTCTCCTACATAGGAAGAAATCATTTTGTCAATCTGTTTTTTTTGCAAGAGTAAACCTAAGCCAAAGTCATCAACCCCTGCATTATTGGAAATACAAGTAAGTTGATTGACATTCAATCTCACCAATTCAGCAATGGCGTTTTCTGGGATGCCACAAAGGCCAAATCCCCCCAACATCAAAGTCATTCCAGAGGTCACCCCAGATAAGGCATCTGCCACACTATTTACGCGTTTTGTAATCATTTTATGGAGCTGATTTTTGTTCTTCACTTAAAAATAAGATACTTAGCGCAGTTTGAGGGTCTCCTGTACGAAGAAATTTTTGTGCCAAGCGATGAAAAGCTTCCTCTTGCTTTATAATAGGTAGCTTAAAAATAGCTTGAACTGCAGACAATTCAAGCGCGCTTTCTCGATTTTTTAAATCTGGTAGAGCTGATAAACTCCCTAAAATCCCTAAATCATTTCCAGTTAATACTGTGCTGTTTCTTGAACTAAAAGGAAGACTTTCTACCCCTATCATTGTTCCATCGATACGCGTAGAAAGCTTAAACAAACTTTTATCAATCAACCGATTATACCACTGCCCTCCCATTCTCGCAACTTGATCTATACGCGTGCTGTCCAATCGATTTTCTTTGGTCAAAAGGTTTTCTTGGACGTGCATTAAAATAACTTGAGCCAAAACGAGGTTCCCTGCTCCTGGGTTGTCTCCCAGAGGAATGATACGATCAACTACACATTCAAATGAAACGGGAGCCTCGGCCACCCTAGGCGGGCGAATCACTTGACTACTTACGGGGGTAAAACCAGCTTTATTGAATTCATTTTCGCCTTTGGGAAAATCAGCACTTGACAAGGCCATTTGGTTCACCATAGAATAGTTAACGATATTGACCACCACTTCTTTAACCTGCATCACATTCTCGAGGGTGTGTTTAATACTACCATCTGTACCTCTTCTAGCTGGGGAAAAAATCAAAATGGGTGGGTTTGAACTAAAGACATTAAAAAAACTAAACGGACTTAGATTAACACGATCTTTTAGATCGATGGTACTCGCTAGGCATATAGGTCGTGGGGCAACAGCAGCAAGAAGATGTTGATGCATTTCTCGCTGACTGATTTTTTTTGGATTTATTGTCTTATATTTTGTCATAGAGCTGGGTAGATTTTTGTGGTTACTTCTCCAAAACCAATACGTTTCCCCTCTTTTTCTGCAAATGCATGCATACTTATTCGATCGCCATCCTCAAGAAAGCAACGTTCCATTCCATTCTTTAATTTTAGGGGACGTTTTCCACCCCATGACAACTCCAATAGCGAACCAAAGGAGTTTTTTGTTTTCCCAGAAATCGTTCCAGATGCCATCATGTCCCCTACCCTAATATTGCAGCCATTACTGCTGTGGTGGGCCAGTTGCTGCACCATATTCCAATACATGTATCGATAATTCGACTGGACTAACGGATGAGTTATACCGTCTGGAGTCTGTAGACCTACTGTAAGTTCAATTGCATAGTTTTTCTTTCCTTCGAATTGTAAATAAGGAAGCACTGCAGGTACTTGTTTTGGCCCATTGACCCTAAAGGGTTCCAGTGCTTCTAGTGGGACAACCCAGGGGGAAATAGATGATGCAAAACTCTTTGCTAAAAAAGGTCCAAGAGGAACGTATTCCCATTTTTGTAGGTCCCTAGCAGACCAATCGTTGAAAAGCACCATCCCAAAAATATATTCTTCAGCTTGAGCAGTTGAAATAGTTGTTCCTAAAGGGTTTTCTTTTCCGACAATAAAGGCCATTTCTAATTCAAAATCGAGTTTTGCAGTGGGTTGAAACACTGGTTGTGCAGCCCCTTCAGGAAGCAGCTGACCTTTAGGGCGATATATATCTGTTCCGCTAAGAATAATGGAGGACGCTCGTCCATGATAGCCTACCGGTAGGTGTTTCCAGTTAGGCAATAATGCATTGTTTGGATCTCGGAACATACTCCCCACATTGGTAGCATGTTCAATACTGGAATAAAAATCTGTATAGTCCCCCACCTCAACCGGAAGATGCATCTTCACTTCTTTTTGTAAATAAAATAAATTGGGGTGAGCATATAGTAGAGAATCTTCCTGTTGCAACCATTGCTGTAATACTTGCCTTACTGTTTTTGTAGTCTGTTTCCCTAAGGCGATAAAGGCATTTAATGATGGCTGCGCAACTACTTCTGGAGATATATTTAAGAATCCTAAATCCACTACTGCTTTAAGGTCTAATACATGTTCACCAATTGCTACTCCTACACGAGGCGCACTTCCTTTGGTTGAAAAAATACCAAATGGCAGGTTGTGAATACTAAAGTCGGAATGTGCTGTTATATTAATCATAAAAATATCATTTTAGCCATGAAGTGAAGTATTTTCCATCATCAATAGTTAGGGCATCTTTAGTGAGTTGTAAGGGACGAAAAGTGTCTATCATCACTGCAAGTTCACGGGTTTCAGTCTTACCGATACTACCCTCATAGGTACCGGGGTGTGGACCGTGAGGGATTCCCGCTGGATGCAGCGAAATATTTCCTGGGGAAACCCCTTTACGACTCATAAAATCTCCATCGACATAATACAACATTTCATCTGAATCTATATTAGAGTGATTGTATGGCGCGGGAATTGACTCGGGATGATAGTCGTATAGTCTTGGACAAAAAGAGCACACCACAAAGGCCGACGTTTCAAAAGTTTGATGCACGGGCGGAGGTTGATGAATTCTGCCAGTAATGGGTTCAAAATTATGGATAGAAAAACCATAGGGAAAGTTATAACCATCCCAACCTACCACATCAAAAGGATGCGAAGCATAGAGAAGGCTGTGCAACATTCCCTCTTTCTTTACTTTTATTTCAAATTCTCCTTCTTGATCATGTGTTTCTAGGTTTTGCGGCAATATATAATCTCGTTCGCAATAAGGAGAATGTTCTGTTAATTGTCCAAACCAATTGCGATATCGTTTTGGGGTATAAATTGGATGGAATGACTCGGCAAACAATAAGCGATTTTCAGTGGTTTCAAATTCAATTTGATAAATCACCCCACGTGGAATAATAAGATAATCTCCTGGTACAAATGAAATTTGACCAAATAAGGTGGATAGTTTCCCCTTCCCGTGGTGGATAAAAAGCAACTCATCTGCATCGGCATTTTTATAAAAATAATCAGTTATCGATTTAGTAGGAGCCGCTAGGCCAATATGGATATCACTATTGACCATCAAAGGGACTCTTGCTGCTAAAAAATCCTCTTGAGGAGGTAGATCAAATCCTAATAACTTTCTTGGGGTAATATTTTTATTTACCGCAATAACAGGAGAAACATCAATCGGTGGAGCAATAGAACGTATTTGTGTTGGCGGGTGGGTGTGATATAATAAGGAAGACATCCCTTCAAATCCAATGGTCCCAAAAAGTTCTTCATGGAATAATTCACCATTTACTTTTCTAAACTGTGTATGTCGTTTTGCGGGTATTTTACCTAATTGATGATAAATGGGCATAGCTTAATTTTTAATGTTTGATTAGTGTTAGTCCGTCTTTGATACATGCTGCTAGGCTGGCATTTTGTTGTTTGATTTCTTTTAACCTGTTCTTGGCTTTTGTAGTCCACTCGACATTTTTCTTTTTCATACAAAGGGTGTAAAACTCAACGATAAGAAGCCAGTGTTCTGCTTCAAACTGTAGTATTTCTTTCCCTAAATCCTCCAGGGAGCACGTTGCCTTCTCTGGGGAAGACCTCTGCACTTCCAATGCTTGATAATACACGTTTTCAGGAGGAAAACTAATTTCTGGCGTTGCGCATAATCTATTTTTTTCAAAAGGAAAATACTGCAAGTCCGCTGGTCCTGCATAGGCAGATCTTATGGATGCCCCAATGGCCATATCAAATTTCCCCCAACTGGGTTGAAATAAGATTTCGTTTTGAAAGGTCACGGTACAATTGGCAAAAGAGATCAGCATAATTTTTCCAAAAATCGACCGCATCCCTGTAATAACCTTGCCTTTTACCACTACCCCACTTTCAAAACACAAGCTAGTTGTTTGTCCCTCTATTAAGCCGAAAGCTTCTAAATCACTAGGTGTCATATCTTCTATGGGTAGATTACTGTCTTTTAATTTTCCCAAAGGAGACCCAAAACCATCGCTGTGATAACTTGTGCCATGACCAACTAATTCTTGGTTGCGAAAGGATAAAGCGGTGAGGCCAATCGTTTGAATATACGCTGCCTTACTATGCTCAAGTGGATGGGGGATACAACGTTTAAATGTCCCTGAAATTTGAAGGCCAGTACTCAATTCTACAGTCCCTACTTCTTCTGAGGCAACCAATTTATCGACGCTTTTCTTCCCTCCTTTTCTCAAGCCCATTGAATTTGCTACTTTTTCTAATATCTTACTCAAATGAGCAAAATTTGGGGTGACGAATAATTGAGGCTGGGGCTGGGTAATATCAAAATTTTGATGAATGACTTCTTGCGTAAAAGGAAGCTTTTTTACTTGTTTCGACATACACCATTTACTCTCTCCTATGGAAGACAATAAGCCTGCGCCGTACAACAAAAAATCTTTGGGGTTTCCGATTAATCCATACTCCACTGACCACCAATGCAAGTTGCGCAACTGATCCATCTCTGAGGCTTCCACCTTTTGCTTTTGGAGGTCGTGTACAGCCGCTTCTGCCCTTTCTAATTCGATTTTAGAGCTTCCAGGTAATTCCTTAAGGATAGATAATTCTCGAATAGCATGATACAATTTTTTATTGTGTGGAGAACTAATGGCCTTTGCACCAATCTCGCCAAAACGCCTTAAAAAAGAGGCATATTCTGGATCTGCCAAAAGAGGTGCATGTCCTGCAGCCTCGTGAATAATATCTGGAGCAGGAGTGTATTCGATATGTTTTAACTGTCTCATTTCGCTCGCAATGACCAGAACATTGTATGCTTGAAATTCCATAAAAGCCCTGGGCGGGATAAAACCATCTACTGCTACTGCAGCCCAACCAATATCTTTAAGAATGCGGTTCATTCCATACATATTGGGGATTTGATCTTTTGATATACCCACTTTCGCTAAGCCATTGATATAAGTAGGATGAGCATAGGTAGAAAGAAAAGCCATATTTTTTTGCATGACATAACGCCATACTGCTTGATCAATGGCAGAATAATGAGCGTAATTTTGCGGCTTGATGTATTGATGCAAATGCGGGGGTAAACGTTCAATTACTTCGTTTGTCATGATCTTATAGGGTTCCGCGAATAGCTTGTTCTCTCTCTATGGCTTCAAATAGTGCTTTAAAATTTCCTTTCCCAAAAGAGCGAGCACCTTTTCGCTGTATAATTTCAAAGAAAAGTGTAGGACGAGGTTGAACAGGCTGGGTGAAAATTTGAAGTAAATAACCTTCTTCATCTCGATCGACTAAAATCCCTAATGCTTGAAGTTGCTCAAGATCTTCCTCTATAGGGCCAATCCGATTGCTTAAATCTTCATAATAAGAAGCAGGGACCTCTAAAAAGCGAACCCCTCTTTTTCTCAATTGCTTTACGGTAGTGAGGATATCCTGGGTTGAGACAGCAATATGTTGTACTCCTTCTCCTTCATAAAAGTCAAGGTACTCATCGACTTGTGAGCGTTTGAGCCCTTTTGCAGGTTCATTGATGGGAAATTTTATACGACCATTTCCGCTACTTACCACTTTACTCATTAAAGCGGTATAGGCCGTTGAGATATCCTTATCATCAAAAGAGATAATATTGGTAAAGCCCATTACTTCTTCATAAAACTTGACCCATGTATTCATTCTACCCAATTGCACATTTCCTACCATATGATCGATGTATTGTAAGCCAATTTCATGTGGGGCAAATTCTGGTGTTTCCCAAGCTATAAAGCCCGGTAAAAATGTTCCTGAGTAATCTTTTCGCTCGATAAATAAGTGAACGGTATCACCATAAGTGTAAATCCCAGATTGAACCACAACCCCATACTCGTCTTTTTTGATCAAAGGAGCCAAATAAGAAACTGCTCCTTTTTCCATGGCAAGGGTATATGCCTCAACTGCATCTTCTACAGTTAGTGCGATCACTTTAATTCCATCCCCATGGCGATCAATATGCTGTCCAATTTTTGTCTTACTCTTCAATGGAGAGGTTAAAACCAAATTAATCTTGTCTTGCACTACCACATAACTTTCAGTATCGCGGTTTCCGGTCGATAAACCCGCATAAGCGAGCGATTGAAAACCAAAAGCCGCTTTGTAATAGTAGGCAGCTTGAAGCGCGTTGCCAACATACAACTCGATAAAATCAGTCCCGATTAGAGGTAAAAAGTCTTTTGCTTTGCCAAAAGTTTTTGCGTGTTTTTTTATAGGTAAATCCATTTTATTTTGTTTCATATGAAACAATTTATGAATAATTTTTATTTCTTAAATTAATGATCACAAAAAGATATGAACAACAAATGCCCATTAAGGTCATTTAACATTAAGAATTTTACTTAAACAAATGAATAAAACGAAAGGATTCGGTCATTATTTAGATCGAACGGTAAAGACGATTCAAACGGCATACCAAAAAGCATTTAATACCCAGTCGATTGATTTAACCATCGAACAATGGGTCTTTCTCCAGCAAATTTATGAGGGGGGTGACTTTGTTTCGCAAAGAGAATTGACCGACTTAAACTTTAGAACTCGCGCCACCACTTCGCGTATGATTGGAAAGCTTGTAGATAAAGGCTATGTTGTAAAGTCTCGTTTTGAAGGAGACAAAAAACAATTTAAGCTTGCCCTTAGCGCAAAGGGAAAAACAACCATTGAAAAGTTACTGCCCTTTATTCAAGACTTAAGAGCGGCGGGATATAGAGATATAAGCGAGGAAGACTTTAGGGTGTTTCTTCAGGTTTTAGAAAAAATTTGGGAAAATTATCATCAATATGAACTACCTACAAAAATAAAAAACCCGCTCAAAAGTGAACGGGTTAATTCAAACAAATAATGAGGTACTCGTTCTCTTATTCTTCAGTATCTTCTCCAACTGGGTCTGGAGCAACAGCCATGATCATTCCTGTAGCGTCAAAGAAATCGCCAGATTGTACAAGTTTCCCGTCTTCATTAAATAAAAAATAGTGATATGAATCGACCGAAAAAGATTTTCCAGTCGCATTGCTCACTCCTTTCCAAGTTCCGTAAACACGAACACTACCATCAGGAACAAGGGTTTCATTATCCACTCCAGGCAACCAAACCGCATTATTGAAGGTTACATCGCTAAAGTTATTCATGTAGAAATTTGCTTGTCCTAAAACGGCTTCTTTCCCTACGATCCCTTGTCCATACATGGGGGACTGATGCTCAATATCATCAGCGATCATAGTAGTAAAACCGTCATAGTCTGTAGGAGATACATAGGTGTTTAAAAACTTTTCGGCTAATGCTTGATTGGCTTTGTAAAGACTTAAATCCGGTGCTTGATTACATGCTACCAACACAAGGGCAGCACAAAAGAAAATTGCTTTTTTCATTTTAAAATTAGTTTATAGTTCTTTCAAAAGTACAAAAAAATAGAAGGTTAAAACTTAGTTTATAACGAATTATCACTTTTAAGGCTTAATATCACCATAACCTTGCAAAATAAAAGAAGAAAAGCATTAAAATGAAGAAGGCATTGCTTATTTATCTTCAAAAGGCTTTAAAACAGAAGGGTCTGGCGCATGAATCAGAAAAGCGTCATAGGCAGTTTTATAATTGTAAATAATTCTTTTTACGGCACTAGTACTGCAATCAAATTTCTGGGCCAATTGTTTAATGCTGTGGTATTCTCTGGAAGATACCCGTACAATATCCCAAGAGGTGATTTTGGATCTTGTTTTCATTTGGCAAATGTAATTCAAAGAATTTTATACTTTAGCTTATATGAGACTAATTGTAGAAAGTCCTGCGCCAGATCTTAATGAAAGTTTAGCCTATTACAATTCTTTGAGCTTTAGATGCTCCACCTGGAAAAAGAATGGATTGTGTCAGACTAAAAACCTGACTATTTTTCTCAATACAAGTGCTTACAGTCGCCCTTGTATCAATCTATATGAAGCCAAAGAAAACAAATTAGGAGCAAGTCCTAGCGGCACCTGGGTCAAACAAGAACGCGAAAAACTTACTCTCATAGATGCTAAAAACAAAAGTTTACTGGGTATCTATGGTGGGGTATGTATAGAAACCCTAAATCTCAATGCCTCTTTTATTTTTTTGGCAAGCCAAAGGATTTAAAGGAATCCTAGAACCTGAGGTAAGTTGGTGTAGCTTAAAAAACGTAAACGGAGACACTATCAGTTTACTTAAGGCCAATAATTGTCCGCATCTATTTACCAATCCCTCTTTGGCCTTTTTTAATGGCCATCAAAATAGTAAAATCATAACGCATCTAAAGGCGTTAAATGTTCCTATCAAGCAAGAAGTAATCTTTGGCGAAGAAATTATTGTAGATAATCTTGTTATTAACGATCCAGGGGGACTGGGGTTTTTTATTTTTAACGACTAAAATATCACTTAAAAAAGTTGGGCATAGCCACAAATATTTAGTTATTTTTATAGAAAATATATTTAACTATGAGTAATCCAGTATTTGACCAACTACAACAAAAAGCAAACGAATCTGAGGCAATCGGTGGAACATTAAAGTTTGTAATCGATGACCTTAACGTTTATGTAGATGGGACAGGAAATAACAATGTCGTTTCTGAAAGCGATGAAGAAGCAGATTGTACCATTATTACTTCTGCAGCAACCCTATTAGAACTTCAGAGTGGAGATTTAAATCCCATGATGGCTGTTATGGGTGGAAAAGTGAAAATTGCAGGTGATATGGGCTTAGCCATGAAAGTGCAATCTTTAATGAGTTAATGAGCTTATTTGAACGATAAAAAAGCCTTTTCATAAAATACGATTTAATGTTTTTTTTCGTTAAAAATTGTAATAACTGACTATAATTATGTTGTTAAGGGATAAATTGAGTTTATGGAGTACTAAACTTTTAGTGGTTTTGGTCATGATTCTTTGTATCAAAGACGATGGAATGAGCCCAAAAGAACTCCACCAATATTTTCTTGACAACAGCCCAGTACAGGCAACCAAACACCTTGGAAAGCTTGAACGATTTAAACAAGGTCTTCCTCCAGATCGCTTTAATGAAGAGATTTATGATTTAACCATGAATCCATCTACTGGTGTACCTGATTATCAAAGCAAACTTCAAGTACAACAACAAATAATTGAACGTTCTCGATTTAAAATAGGTGCTGTGCCAGGACAAGACGCTGATAGCCCATGGTATACGATAGGGCCTAATAACGAAGCTGGTCGTTCACGTGCTGCCCTATTTGATCTTGCTGACACTGGAGATTATAACCGTGTTATCGCCGGTGGAGTAAGTGGCGGGTTATGGGAGAATACTGATATTACTGATCCTGGAGTGGCTTGGACACCTGTTACGGGTGTTCCTGGAAATCTTGCAGTGAGTGTTATTATTCAAGATCCTACTGACACCAATGTAATGTATGTAGGAACTGGAGAATCCTATACCACTGGTGATGTAGCCGGAAATGGTATCTACAAGTCAACTAATGGAGGAAATAATTGGATTGAAGTTTTTCCTTTTCCACGCTCAGAAATCACAACAACAACTGTAAGTGGAGGAGAATATGACGTTGAAGGTTATTTCTACATTAATGATCTTGCAATTTGGGATCATGATAATAATCCTGCCACACAAGAACATATTTACGCTGCATTAGGTGAAAGTTTTCATAGTAAAATGAATCAAACCTTTAAAGATCTAGCTATTTATGGCCTGTATCGTTCTATTGATGGTGGAATAGAGTGGGAAAAAATACCAGTTAATCACCCAGATAATGGCGCGGTTGGAGAGCATTTTAATGATATTGATGTTCAAAAAGTTTCAAATCGCCTTTGGCTTTCTACAACAAGATCGAGTTACAATTTTGACGGAGGAAATTTTTACTTTGCAGAACCCGATGGAACCTCAAGTATTACAAGAGTTACCCCAACTTGGACTTCTACACCTACGAGTATTCGAAGAACTGAAATAGCTCCAAGTGAAACTAACACAAATACTCATTACATTATTGCGAGTGTGGACGGTGAAGCTAATTTGTATAAAACAACTGATAACTTTACAACAATTACTACATTAAATGAACCACAAGACGATGAAGATGGTATGTCCCCGACGGATTTTACTCGTGGTCAATCATTCTATGACCTTGAAATCGAAGTAGATCCAACAGATGATGATATTGTATACGCGGGGGGAATTAACTGGCACAGAAGTAACGATGGAGGAACAACATGGGAGCAAATAACTAAGTGGAATGATTCGGATGCATGGTTCCCTAATGTTACAAACATATCTGTTTCTCATGCTGATCAACATGGACTCTATTTTAGACCAAATGCTCCAGATCAAGCAGTGGTAGTAAACGATGGAGGAGTGGCCTACTCTACGTCCTTGTCTCAGGCTACAAATACGACTACATTTTCTGATCGTGAAGATAATTTTGTCACAACTCAGTTTTACCGTGTAGCCCAAACACCTGATGACTTTGCAGGTGATGATCTTATTTTAGGTGGAACACAAGATAATGGAACTTATCAGTTAAGCAATCCAAACCAAGCTCTGACAGCTGCAACTTCAATTCAAGGAGGAGATGGTGCTGCGACTTTCTTTGACCAAGAAGGTGGAGACTACAGCATTTCAAATTATATTTATAATAACAGTATAACGCGTATTGATTATGACGCTGCCGGAAATCGTGATATAGGAAATTGGTGGGGAACTAATTTATCTGATAATCTTAGTATAGCTGATAATGAGGGAAGTTTTATCAATCCTGCAGCCTTAGACTCTTACAATGATATTTATTTTTCAAATGCTGGAAATGATGTTAGGGTAATTTCAGATTTAGATGGTACTCCTAGTACATTTAAAATTAGTAATGTTAATACTGGTAGTGACTATGTAACTGCATTAGAAGTGTCTCGTCATACAACAAATACAACAACTTTATTTGTAGGATTAAGAAGTGGAGAATTAAAAAAAATAACTAATGCTGGTGTAGATGGAGGGGCAACTATCACGCCGAATATTCATAATCAGGTTGGTAGTATCTCTGATGTTCACATTGGAGAAACAGAAGATGATATATACCTCACCTACTATAATTATGGTATAAATGGAAATATCATGTACTCTGATGATGGTGGAGCGAATTGGAGCAATAAAGAAGGGAACCTGCCAGATATTCCTGTTTTTTCAATTTTGCATAATCCATATGAAGAAGACGAAGTTATTATAGGAACAGAACTGGGTGTATGGAAGACAAATAATTTTACAAATCCGAGTCCTAACTGGACCGTTGCAGAAGAAGGAATGAGTGACGTCGCTGTCCACGACATGGTCTTTAGGGGATCCTCTGCCACAAATAATCGTGTGGTGGCTGCAACCTATGGGCGAGGCATATATGTCGGTTCTTTTTCGGCTAATACAAACGCTCCTGTTACAAATACAGATAGTATTACACTATTAGAAGGTGGAACTGCAACTACAACAACGGCTGGGGTAACTTCTGTTTTAGCTAATGATACAGATGGAGATGGAGATGCCCTTACAGCAGATTTTACCCAAGGGCCCATCAACGCGGCGGGGGCAGGCTGGGCTTACTCTAGTACAGGATCATTCACCTATACCCATGATGGTAGTGAGACCACCACGGATACTTTTGTCTATCGTGCTTATGATGGAACTACTTATGGAGACACAGTCACCGTTACCATTAATATTACTCCGGTTAATGATTGTCCTACTGTAGATAATCCAATTGCAGATTTTAATGCTATGGAAGACGATCCAGATACCGTTTTAGATCTTTCAAATACCTTTGGGGATGTAGATAATGCTATGATTACTATTACCAATGTATCTAATGCTAACACCGCTCTATTAACTGCCACAATAAATACCAACACCTTGACCCTAGATTATATCGATAATCAAACGGGAATGGCCACAATTACCATAGACGTAACTGATGGAACCTGTGTTGAACAAGAAACTTTTGTAGTGACTGTTGTTCCACAAAATGATGCCCCAGTAGGAAGTCCAGATTCGATCAATGTAATGGAGAACGGGACCGCAACTACAACAACGGCTGGGGTAACTTCTGTTTTAGCTAATGATACAGATGGAGATGGAGATGCCCTTACAGCAGATTTTACCCAAGGGCCCATCAACGCGGCGGGGGCAGGCTGGGCTTACTCTAGTACAGGATCATTCACCTATACCCATGATGGTAGTGAGACCACCACGGATACTTTTGTCTATCGTGCTTATGATGGAACTACTTATGGAGACACAGTCACCGTTACCATTAATATTACTCCGGTTAATGATTGTCCTACTGTAGATAATCCAATTGCAGATTTTAATGCTATGGAAGACGATCCAGATACCGTTTTAGATCTTTCAAATACCTTTGGGGATGTAGATAATGCTATGATTACTATTACCAATGTATCTAATGCTAACACCGCTCTATTAACTGCCACAATAAATACCAACACCTTGACCCTAGATTATATCGATAATCAAACGGGAATGGCCACAATTACCATAGACGTAACTGATGGAACCTGTGTTGAACAAGAAACTTTTGTAGTGACTGTTGTTCCACAAAATGATGCCCCAGTAGGAAGTCCAGATTCGATCAATGTAATGGAGAACGGGACCGCAACTACAACAACGGCAAATAGTAGCTCTGTTCTAACAAATGATACTGATACAGAAAATGACCCCTTAAGAGCTACACTTGTTCCAGGATCTGGCCCCTTCCATCATCAAGTTGGGTTAGAATCTTTTAACCTTAGTCCAAGTGGAACATTTACCTATCAACACGATGGATCTGAAACAACAACAGATACCTTTGATTATAGCCTTTCAGACGGTTTTTCAAACGTCACAGTAAGTGTAAACATCAATATTACTCCAGTAAACGATTGTCCTATAAATAGCACTCCTACTCTTGATATTATTGTTGATGAGGACGAGCCAGACACCCTAATAAATTTTAACGATGTGATTTCTGATGCAGATCTACTTCCCATACCAAATAGCCTTAGTTATACTGTGACTCATACTAACACATCATTAGCAACACTTACATTTAATACATCAACCCTAACCATAGACTATCAAGATAACCAATCTGGAAGCATGGTTGTTACTGTAACTGCAGATGATAACGCATGTGACACAACTATCGATGTATTTAATATCACTGTAAATAGCGTCAATGATATACCTAATACAGTTACCGACACAATTTCAGTAGATGAAGGAGGTACCGTTACCACAACTACAGCTAACAATAGTTCACTACTTGATAATGATAGTGATATTGACGGACCTAATCCCATTGAAATGCAAATTGTTAGTCCGCCACAGTTTGGAACTTTTGCATGGTCTGGAACAGGAACGTTTACTTATGAACACGATAGTTCAGAAACAACAACAGATAGTTTTTCTTATCTCACTTTTGATGGACAGGATCAAGGAAATACTGTACTGGTACTTATCAATATTAGTCCAATAAATGATTGTCCACAAAATACAGAATTTAGAAATCAGGTAATTAACGAAGATGCTGGTGGATTAGGCTACCCTATTGCAACTTCAGACACTACTGACCCAGACAATCCATATCCATTAGCATCTTATACCGTTACTTACACTAATGCAAGCATTGCTTCAGTAACCTTTGACCCGGCTGTAGGAGATCCTTTTTTCCAACCTATACCAAATCAAAATGGAACTATGACCGGAACGGTTACTATTAGTGATGGAGATCCTTCATGTACGCTAGAAGTACCCTTCCAGCTTACAATCCTACCAGTCAACGATTGTCCAACTCTAGATAATCCCATTACAGATGTTAGTGTAAATGAAGATGCACCAGATCAATGGATAGACATTCAAAATACATTTTCAGATCTTGAGAGTACAACACTAATTTATTCTGTTTCATCAAACGATCCCTCTATCGTAACAGCTTCACTAACTGCGACAAGTATCATCCTTGATTTCCAAGATGATGGGAATGGCAATGCAACCATCATCATTACTGTGACTGATGGGGATATTAACTGTACTACAGATGACGTATTTGATGTGACCATTGCCAGTATAAACGATGGACCTACCACTAACCCAGAAAGCATAAGTGTCATAAGTGGAAATACAGTTACAACTTTAATTGATGGTGTAACAACTTCTGTTTTGGATAATGACACAGATCCAGAAGGTGACGCGATAACATCTGTCCTTGTAACGACCACACTTAATGGGGTACTTATTTTAAATGCAAACGGAACCTTCTCCTATACGCACGACGGTTCTGCAACAAGCACGGATACTTTTTATTATAGAGCAACAGATGGGTATGTTCCTGGAAATACTGTAAGTGTTTCTATCTTTATCAACAATCCACCAGTAGCTGTTACAGAAACAATTGCAGTGATGGAGGGCGGTACTGCAACAACTACTACAAATGGTTCAACATCTGTATTATCTAATGACACTGATGCTGATGCGGGTGACCCATTAACAGCGGTATTAGTTACCAACCCTACTGAAGGGACATTAACATTAAATCCCAATGGGACATTTAGTTATGTTCATGGAGGCGGTAACCTTGCAAGCGATAGCTTTACCTATAGCGCTAATGACGGGAAAATTAATGGTGCTCCAGTAACGGTTAGCATAACAGTAACCGGAACAAATGACCCCCCTGTTGCAAATGATGATAATATTATTGTCCCTCTAAATGGAACGATTACGACTCTCGATAATTACCAAACAAGTCTTACCGCAAACGATATTGATCCAGATGGAGATGTATTGACTGCATCACTTGTTAGCACACCCACCTTTGGAACCATAACACTTAACCCTGGTGGAACGTTTAGTTATACTCAAAATGGTACCCTCAATGGCGGAGACTCATTTATCTATTCAGTAAGTGATGGTACCTTGACCAGTAGCGCGACCGTAAACATTTTACTAAGTTGTAGCCCATGTACCGAAAGCATCATTGAAGGAGGCGTAAATGGAGTTTCATTCAGCTATACTGATTGCCTTTGTAAAACAATTAGGGTTTATGTTCCAAAGGGGAAAGCATATACCTTCTGTCATTTAGACAATAGTATTAGTGTAAATTCAGGTAACTATACTTTGATTACCTCTAAAGTGTGTAATTAATCAAAAACACCTTGAGCATCATATCGTTTTATAGGAGAAATTAATCTGTTGTACTAATAGATGAAAAATCACCACATTCAGCATCTTGATAAGTTAAGGACGCTAGTTGTAGAGAATAAGTAAATGTTTGTTCCCCTAGATCACTATCACTTGTATTTTCTGACAACTGTAAAGTTGTGTCAGAGATTTGAACGATATTAATAATCGTATTTGACTCTTCAAAAGTTTCGCTGAGTGATTTAACTTCAAAGACAGTAAATGCAGTGCTTGAATCTGTTTTCCAACGCCAATCTCCTTGTTCTGTTGACAACAGGTTTTCCGCTGTATCATAATAGCTAAACAAATAGGTTCCATAGCCACTAATCAATAAAGTAACTGTATTCGCTTGTGGACAGTCGCTTGAGAATTCTCCCGTGGACTCGTCATAACAACGATCAAAGTACTCTCCTTCAAATAGCTCACATAGAACCTCTCCATTTTGTGTAGCAGCGGGATTATCTGAGGTCGCAGTAACGCTGATAAAACGCCATTCATTTTGAAAGCGAATATGATTTGAATCTTCTGCTGCATCTGGTGCTATTTGTTCTTCCTTATCTCCAGCTAATTCTATGGATTGACCGGTATTACAGAACTCGTTTGTTCCTTCCCCTAACTGGATTCTAAAAGAAACTTCAGTATCTGTCAATGCTATTTCATCGATCGTAGCAATCGAACCTACTGAAGGAAAGTTTGCACCAGAAATATAGTTTTGTTCCATCAAAACAATTTTTTCAAGAAGTATCTCATCGGCAGTTTCTGTAAACAATAGATCGTATTTTCCTCTAAAAACCTTACTAATCTCTTCCCCTTCGCTTTCAAGTATACTTACAGAAAGAATATAATCTCCTTCTTCAAAAAATTCGATTTCATCAATAGAACAGTCAGAAGTCAAACTATTTTTACTTGATCCAAGTGGCTGTAAGCGTCTAATCTTCCATTTCCCAACTAAATTTATTTCTAATGCATCTTGTTGCTCTTCTATAGAGAGGTGTGGATCATTTCCAGAGGAAGAACCACAAGACAATAGAAGCAATGAAAAGAGGGCGATTAACGTACGGAAATAGCTTGTCATAACAATATAGTTTGAGTCAAATGTACAAACTCTACTGGAATATCATGTTAAAATGCTAATAACGTAAGGGTTTAAATATCACAGATTGAAATAGCCTTTTTTAAAGCGGCAATCGGTTCGTTATTTGTCGGAATAAATTCTTGGGCAACAAAACCTTTATAGCCCGTTTCTACAATGGCTTTCATAATAGCGGGATAAAACAACTCTTGGGTTTCATTAATCTCATGTCTCCCGGGAACACCTGCAGTGTGATAATGACCAAAATACTGATGGTTTTCACGAATCGTTCGAATGATATCCCCTTCTGAAATCTGCATATGATAGATGTCGTACAGGAGTTTAAAATTAGGCGAATCCAATCGTTTACAAAGCTCTATTCCCCAGGCAGAATTATCACACATATAATCTGGGTGGTCCACTTTGGAGTTGAATAACTCCATTTGAATCACTACCCCTCTTTTTTCTGCTAACGGAAGAATTTTTTGCAAACCCTCTACTGCATTTTGCAAACCAGTCTCATTATCCATGCCGTTGCGATTCCCCGAAAAGCAGATTAAGTTTTGATAGCCCGCATCTGCTACTAAATCGATATGCTTTAAATAGTTTTCAACTAAAGTATCGTGATATTCTTTGTGATTAAAACCTTCGGTTAAACTAATCTCAGCTCCATTACACATGGTAGAAATCAAATTGTGTTTCTTAAGGGTAGGCCATCCTTCTGGACCAATCAAATCAATCCCTACTAAACCTATTTCATTGGCTAAGATACACAGTTCTTCAAGGCTTAAATCGGGATAACACCACTGACAAACAGAATGATTGATATTCCCTTTTAGCGGATTATTTGATTTATTGCTGCTGGTTTTTTGGGTTACATTCAAAGGTAGAACCATGGTAGCAGAAGCTCCCATAGCTACTTTTTTTACCGCGTCACGCCGGTTCATTTTGGATGTTTTCATCTGTAGATTATTTATCGAACATTAGACCGTATTACAACAGCGTGTAATAATTTTTGAGATAAACGTTTTATATAAACGCCTAGTTTTTCTTTCTTTCCAAAATAGGTTTCCCAGGCGCGATTATCTAGTGCCTTGATCACTTTTTCGCAAAAGGCTTTTACTTCAAGACCATTCTTTGTCGCTGGGTCGTCTTGTCCTAAAGTTGAACCATCTCCCGTCAAAGCGTTGATGGTTACATTAGTTTGCACAAATCCAGGACAAAGCAAACTCACCGAAATATTGTCTTTTTGATGTTCCATTCTAAGGGCATCAAAAAAACCATGTAAAGCGTGTTTTGCGCCAGCATATCCAGATCTAAAAGGAGAAGCATATTTCCCCATCACACTGGTCACTACTGCAAAGTGGCCTTTTTGTTGTTTTATAAAATAGGGCAATAAGGCTTTTGTTAAAGCGATGGTTCCCAAATAGTTTATCTCTATCAAGCGTTGATAAACCTCAAAGTTTGTTTCGATAATCAAAGAGCGTTGACTTACCCCCCCATTATTGATCAATAAATCAATTGATCCAAAGCTACCTAATGCCTCTTTCACCTTTGTTTCTAAAGAAGTAAAGTCTGTTAAGTCTAGTGGAACAATGACTACATTTTCTGGGTAGGCACTACTATTCTTTACTCGCAACAGCTCTGTTTCCCGTCTTGCTGATATAATCACTTTGCTCCCTCTACTTGAATACTGTAAAGCTAATTCTTCCCCTATACCAGAGGAAGCACCAGTGATCCATACAACTTGTTCTTTCATTAAAATAGTTTATTAAAGTTCCCAACCTTCTCTATAGGCTCGCCCAACGAATTGGTTGGCCTCTTCTAGGTTAGTAATTTTCATGGAATTCCCATCCCACAATAATTTTCTTCGACCAAAGTAGTCATAATTATTTTCAGTTTGATTGCGTAATAAATAGGATCGAATAGCGATATTCCCAATCAATACAGCCTCTGTTAATGGACCTGCATAATCGAATGAAGAGGTCAAGGCTTTGTGCTCTTTACTGTCAAATCCAGCTTTGATCGCATTGATCCATTTGCGGTGATGTCCATGTTCTGCTTCTGTTTCATTAGGTTGTTTATAGGTAACAACTCGTTCTCCTTTTTTATACAGCCGCGGATTGTACCCATAGACTCCTGTGGTAATAATTCCGTCTTCCCCAATCATTATTACTCCATTATAATTTCCGGGTTCCCCTAAAAAGTCTTCTGCGGGAATAAGATCTGGATGTGCGGGACGAATCCCACCATCTGACCACTCAAGGGTTAAAGGAGTTTTATTTATTTCAGTTGCATCAAAATTAATGGACACAAAAGAAGAAGGAGGACATCCTTGAGGCAAGTGCTCTGCAGTCCACATTTGTCGATAAACACTTCCTATACTGCATTCTACAGCGGTAGGATATTTAAGCCCTAATGCCCTAAAAGGAATATCAATTAAATGACACCCCATATCCCCTAAGGCACCTGTACCATACTCCCACCATCCTCGCCAGTTAAATGGATGCATGGAAGAGTTATACGGAGTCGCTTTTGCAGGTCCTAGCCATAAATCCCAGTCTAAACCTTCTGGAAGATTTTCTGGATCAGGTTTTGGCATTGGAATTCCCTGTGGCCAAACGGGTCTGTTGGTCCAAACTTTGACCGTATGCACATTCCCTATTTCGCCAGCGTTAATCCATTTTTGCACTTGTAATTGTGCTGGATTAGAGGCACCTTGATTTCCCATTTGGGTAACAATTTTTTTCTCTCTTGCGGTTTCTGTAAGTAAACGCGCCTCTTTAATATTATGGGTTAATGGCTTTTGAACATAAAGGTGAACATTTCTTTCCATTGCAGCCATGGCAATAACAGCATGGGTGTGATCTGGCGTTGAAACAGTTATAGCGTCTAGGTCTTTTTCTTCAGCTAATAGCTGTCTAAAATCATTGTAAAAGTTAGCATCTGGAAACTTAGTTCTGGCGGCTTTGACCCCGTGCTTTCCAAAAGAATCAATATCGCACAAAGCAACGACCCTTTCTCTGCCCCCTACATGAGCATTGATGATATCTGAATGTCCTTTTCCACCACAACCAATAGATGCGATGTTGAGTTGATCACTGGGGGCTGTGTATCCCGTACCTCCTAAAACATGTCTAGGAACGATTACAATTGAAGAAGCCACTAGACTTTTCTTGATGAAATCTCTTCTGCTAGTTATGGGTTTATTTTTCTTCATTTTAAAGGCATTTAACTCTTAAAGCTAAGAAAAAAATAATTGCCCTTTAGGGAGTCACAAAAGATCCTTTCCATTCTTGTCCTTGCAAAGTGAAAATGGCACGTTGATGATTAGGACGTTTTAATTGAAGATGATCTATATGGTATGCCCTAAATGTCAATACAACAAAATGATTTTTACTCCCGTATTCTACCGCATCCATCGCTTTAATTTCTGTTCCAGGAGCGATAAGAGTTGTGTAGTCCTTTTGTGCAGCTTCTTGTTGCTGTGCAAATAAAGCAGGGTCTTCTCGCTGTGCTATACACTTTGCTTTCACCCGTATTTGCCACAACTTCTTGTGATCGTAAAACAATAATTCCACCTCTGGGTTATGAACGATGGATGCCATCTTTGGAGTTCTTAAATCAGTATAAATAGTAAATTCAAAATTGCTAACATCAAACTTCCGCAAGACAACCATGCGAGCCTCTGCTTGTCCCTCTGGACTTGTTGTTACTAATGAGAAAAATCGAAAAGGATGATTTTTCTTTGTTTTTGTTTTTATCCATGCCGTTTCACAAGACTTTAATACACTATCGAGCATTTGGTACATGATTACGTTGCCACTCCATTACTCGATCAACTGAATTTTTCTCAATGTCTTTCCAGAAAAGATTGATATCAGCAAAGTGATAATTCTTTACAAAAGACAAGAGAAAACGCTTGGGGATTTTTGGGACAGAGGACCAAATCAACCCATCGACCACTTTAAGCTTTAATGCATTAGGATAGATTTCTCCATCTGCATTTAACACCCCTAAATGTTGTTCAAATGAAGTCGTGGAAGCATTATCCCAACTTACAGGATTTGTTGTCGTTGCGCCTTTATACCACTTTTCATAAGTAGGAGGATAATTTTTACGTTTATAAGTATTCCAACTTAAATAGCCACCTGTGGCTAAAGGAGTATCCATCTTCTTGAGTTGCTCAAATTCTTTGTCTTGAATTTTAACCCCAGGGATATAGGCTGCTACAAGTTGTTCTTGCAATGGAGTACCATCAAAAAAATCTTTTAATAACATCGCAGTCATAATACTACCTTGACTGTGAGACGCTAAAATTATAGGGCGCCCTTGATTATAATGAGCTAAATAATATTGAAATGCAGCTTTGACATCTTGATACGCGATCATCCTCGAATCTTCTTCTTGTTTATTGTAGGGCGGAACATAAATTTTATAATGGGATTGACGATAAAAAGGCACATATAAATTCCCCGCTTTTACGAATGCAGAGGCTTGAAATTTTACCGATCGAGTAATCACATCTTCTCGCAAATCTTTTCTGTTAATGTCTGCGTTCCACAAAGAATCTTTTTTATCGGTTAAAAGTGTTGGATAAACAAAAAATACATCGGCACTTTTTTCGACATAGTCTCCTGTGATTTCTTTTAAATCTTCTGGATATTGACACGGTAAAACCGCCCAGTAATACGGTTTAGAATAATCTGGTGCAGAAGGAACTGCAGTAGCTTCAAAAGAGCTTGTTCTATAAATTGTTTTACAGGAATTTAACAGCAACAATGCCATCGATAGAAAAATACTTTTTTTCAATTTTTTTTTTTAAAGATACATTAATTTAAGCCAAATGATAAAGTCATCACTGCAAAGCGGCTATGCTATAGGTAAAACCAAAAAATGTTTACCTTTAACCTAAATATTCTTGTTATGAAAAAAATCTATTTTGTCCTATATCTTCTTTTTCTAACATTAATTGTTAGCTGTTCTAACAGTAAAAAAGAAACCCACAAAGAAATTAGCATTGAGAAAAATAAAATCAACGATACTCTTGTTAAAGCTACCATTGTCACTAAATACACCAGCGGTGAAAAGGTAAAAGAAGAAGTACAAGTTATTCAAGGAACTCCTGGCGAAGTCAATGCAAAATTAGACAGCTATAAAAAACAAGTTCTCCAAGAACAAGGGGAGAAAGCTCACGCTTTACATCAAGAAAAGCAAAGTCAAAAAACGATCAAAAAAGTAAAGTTTAACCTTAACCCTAAAAGTGGCAGCACCGCTAACGGAATGGTTATGTTCACTGAAGAAGACGGTAAAGTTACACTAGAAGCGCAAATCAATGGTCTTACTCCTGGAACCCACGCGATTCACGTTCACCACAAAGCAGATTGCTCTTCAGACGACGGAAAGTCATCTGGAGGTCACTGGAACCCAACCTTTGCGCCACACGGTGCATGGGGAAGCGAAACTGGTTATCACCGTGGGGACATAGGTAATTTTTCTGCCGATGAAACGGGTAATGGGATGATTATCTTTAGTACAGATTTATGGTGTATTGGTTGCGAGGATGAAACCAAAAATTTAATCGGAAAAGCCATCATAGTGCATCAAGGAGAAGATGATTTAAGTTCCCAACCTTCTGGCGCTGCAGGGGCTCGTGTAAGTTGTGCAGGAATAATCCAGTAACCCTTTCTAACATCCTATAGTGACTGTCCCAAAACACGAATCAGAATTTGTAGCCCTACTAGAAGAGCATCAGAACATTGTGCACAGAATCTGCCGTATCTACACGCAAAGCGAGGCAGAACACAAAGATCTTTTCCAGGAAATTTCTATTCAACTATGGCGATCTTTTGATCGTTTCGAAGGAAAATCTAAGTTCTCTACTTGGATGTATCGTGTAGGTTTAAACACTGCCATTACACTATACAGGAAAAATAAAAAACGAATAGACACTTATGAAATTAATGAGGAAATTAACGGCATAGAACTCGATGATTATGACCCAGTTATTGATGAGCAATTAAACTGGTTGTATGAAGAAATAGAAAAGTTTTCTGAAATTGACAAAGCACTCGTTCTCTTGTACCTAGAAAACAAAAGATATAACGAGATTGCAGAAACACTAGGGATTTCTACTGTAAATGCTCGGGTAAAAATGAATCGAATTAAACAGCGATTAAAGAAAATGATAAAGCAAGAATAGCATGAAGGAGCTTGAGGATTTAAAAAACAAATGGTCTAAGCAAGACTTTAGTCATAGCTTCTCTAAAGAAGACATTAAAGGTTTCTTACAAAAGAAATCCACCTACTCAATTAAATGGATTTTCTACTTGAGTATAGTAGAGTTTATATTGTATTTGAGTTTCCCACTTTTAGTCCCTAATTATCTGGACTCTTTTGATTATTACAAAAGCCTAAATTTATTCGAATTCAGTATTATCACAACTGTATTAGGGTATGTTTTACTGATTTATTTTATGTGGCGCTTCTTCCAGAATTATAAGAAAATCTCTGTGGCAAATTCGCTTAAAGACCATCTAAGCGCTATTTTAAATACCCGCCGTGCCGTCAATCAATACTTTTACTTCAATGTGGCAATATTAATTGTCTTTACCATAGTAGTTTTAGTATCTGCCCTTCAACTCGATAAAAACATGATAGGTTTTCAAGAAGAAAACAGCTCTATATTGACGATGTTATTTGTAATCGGTTTAGTAATTGCAGTGATCTTAGGGATTTTTGGACTCCTGTATTACTTTGTTTATGGAAGATTCTTGCGCCCCTTAAAAAACAACGAAAAAGAATTACTTGAAATAGAAGATTAAGCTACCACTCCCTCTGCTTATTTAAAGACTCTTGCTCTTCGATTTCTTCTGGTGTCAACACTTTCAAGAAAGAAGGATGTTGCTCAATTGCATACTCGAGCTTTTCGATAATCGACTCCATCGATTCGTTTTCATAATCAAACTCTAAGGGTTCTTTGATGATCATCGATTGAAGAATTCCTTTCTTCTTGATCAAGAGTCCTTTTTTATCGAAGGATCTTCTAAAACCGTCAATAACGATTGGGACTACAACTGGCTTGTATTTTTTAATGATATGAGCAGTTCCTTTACGCAGGGGCTTAAAAGGGGTTGTTGTTCCTTGAGGAAAGGTAATAACCCATCCATCATCCAGCGCTCGTCCTATATTAGAAATATCACTCATTTTAACTTGTCGCTGTACATCTTTCCCTGAATCGCGCCAGGTCCTCTCTATTGAAATAGAACCAGCATAAGCCAATATTCGTGGTAGCAAACCAGCTTTCATGGTCTCTTTAGCAGCGATAAAGTAAATATTGAGTTTAGGGTGCCATAAATAGCCAACATTTTTAATGCTGTCGATCCTCCCATGAAGGCTCGCATTAAACACGTGAAACATCGCGACAACATCGGCAAAATAAGTCTGGTGATTAGAAACAAACAGCACGTTGGTATCTGGCAACTGCTTAATCACCTCAGAACCTTCAATATTTAACTCATTAAATCCCCTGTACCTTCTATGGGTAAGAAAGCCTAGGTAGCGTATCAACATTCTTTTTAAGAAAAGATACTGACCAAACGGGGTCTTATCATACAACTTCATACAATTCTAAAATCGAGTAAAGATAGTATTATTTAGCTAAGTGGATCATTTCCCTTGCTTCTGATAAAATCATTGCAGTGGCTCCCCACACGCGATATTCACCAAAAACAAACATCGGGACAACTACCTTTGAAGCATAAGAAGCTGTGATAGATCCATCTTGTATAGCATTTTCCCCTAAAAGATCAGTTAATGGCACTTCAATCACATGATCCACTTCCCCTTCTTCTGCAATAAAATCGGGTCGTTTATCTGTATAAGCTATAAAAGGGTACACATAAAAATTACTAGGTGGAATATAAGTAGTTGATAAATCTGTAATCAATTGTATTGTAGCAGGATCTACCCCTACTTCTTCTTGACTTTCGCGCAGGGCTGTCGCCCAAAAGTCACGATCTCCATCTTCTCTTTTTCCCCCGGGAAAACTAATCTGTCCAGAATGCTTCCCATCATAGGTCGTGCGCTGAATTAAACAAAAGTTTATTCGGCTATTTCTATCAGGATAAAGCAACATCAGTACCGCGGCCTTCTTGGCATTTTTGGGCACTTCGAGTAAAGTGTCTTTTGTTCCAAATCTTTGCGGCGGAGCCATTTTAAGCTGCGCAGTCAAGCCAGGTTTTGGAATTTCACCTATTTTTGAGGTTAATTGCGCGAGGTAATCTAATGACATATGTTTTCAAGAAAATTCTATAGCATAATAATACTACTAATTTTTGAGATGGCTTGTTCTCCCACTTCAAAAAAGCCCACTCCAAAATCAAAAGTGATCTCTACCCCAAAAGTAGTCATGCCTAAAAAAAAGCCCCTCCTTTTAGCGGAACCCTCTCTCCTCTTAAATGAAGACAACGCCATCCCATTTCTATTTGAATATCAAAAACAAGAACTCCCTAGTCAGGTAGAAATCTCCACTCGTTTTGGCAACATCACAATTGAACTATTTGATGATGCACCTTACCACAAAGCAAATTTTATCTATCTGACTCGCTTAGGGTATTTTAACGACACTTTTTTTCATCGTGTGGTCCCTAATTTTGTGATCCAGGGAGGAAATTCTGACCACCCCAACACCAGTAAAAAAAGACGCATGATAGGGCGCTACTTACTGCCACCAGACGTTAAAAAAGGATTAAAACACCATCGCGGAATAGTCTCTATGCCCAGTAGCGAAATGGACAATCCTCATCGTTTAGCTTCCCCCTATGAGTTCTTTATTGTCCAACAAAAAGGAGGCGCATATCACCTTGACGGAAACTACACCCCCTTTGGAAAAGTCATTCAGGGTATGGAAGTCGTCGACGCTATTTGCGCACAAGAAATCGATAGCCGTGAAGCACCAATTGACAACATTAGAATGCGTGTTAAAATAGTGGAATAAAGATATTATATCATATTTTCTTATTATATTTGAAAAAGTATAAATAATTATAATATGACACTTACCCAACTCTCTTACATGATTGCCGTAGCCGAAGCAGGCAACTTTACCATAGCGGCAGAAAAAATATTCGTTACCCAACCTACTTTAAGTATGCAAATCCAAAGACTTGAAGATGAATTAGGGGTTCAAATCTTTAACCGTGCAAAAAAACCCATTCGACTTACTAAAGTTGGAGAACAGATCCTCAACCAAGCCAGAAGCATCCTAGCAGAAGCAAAAAGAATGGATGATATCGTCGCACAAGAAAAAGGCTTTATTGGTGGGGAATTTAAACTAGGCATAATACCTACCGTGATGCCCACCTTACTCCCTATGTTCTTAAATACTTTTATCAAAAAATACCCTAAGATCAATCTTAAGATTCAAGAGTTGACCACAGACAGCATTATTGTCCAACTCAAAGAAGGAAAAATTGATGCAGGGATCGCAGCTACCCCGCTTAAATACGACAATATAGAGGAACGCCCCCTCTATTATGAACCTTTTGTAGGATACATCCCAGAGCAACACCGTCTTAGTAAAGTAGGAAAATTAGTACAAGAAGATCTTTTAGATGAAAACATACTTGTATTAGAAGAAGGACATTGTTTTCGCAATCAAGCCTTGTCTTTCTGTAACCTAAAGAAAAACAGCACTTTTGATTTAAAAAGTGGAAGTTTTGAAACCTTGATTAACTTATCCAATGAAGGCCTAGGCATGACCCTTGTTCCCTATCTAAACACCCTAACACTCTCAAGAGAAAACAAAGACAAACTAAAACATTTTCAAGCCCCACCACCGGCAAGAGAAATTAGCCTTGTCTACCCTAAAAGTCAATTGAAAATTCAAATCATTGATGCTTTACAAAAAACCATAGAAGGGATTATAAGAGGTGCCATCGTAATTGAAAATGTAAAAATCGTAAGTCCCTAAAATCAAGCATCCTGTATCAATACTGAAGCAGGGAATTCTTTATTGCACCAACACATTAATTTCAATTTGTCAGAAGCCGATAAATCGCATAAAGCTTTGACATACTCTTTTTTGAAAAGTACTGCGTCAAAACTCACTTTATGCAAGACTGTTTTGTAGAATTCAAGTTGGTTCATAATGATTGGTTTGAAACAAACTTATCTTTTAATACAACACAAACTTGTTGTAGAAATGTTAAAATATGTACTATGTATTGCATAATACTATCTTTTATACTTATCTTTGCAAAAGAAAGTACTCAAATCAATACTAGCCTTTATGAACATAGAGAACACAAAAGCACAAATGAGAAAAGGAATTTTAGAGCTGTGCATTTTATCAACAATTGATAAAAAGCCCAAATACTCCTCTGAAATTCTAAAAGGATTAAAAGAATCCAAGCTATTGGTGGTAGAAGGAACCCTCTACCCCTTACTCACCCGACTCAAAAACGCACAACTGCTTGAATACCGCTGGGAAGAATCTAATGCAGGCCCCCCTAGAAAATATTTTACCATCACTAAAGAAGGCAAAGCCTTTTTAAAAGAACTCAACACCTCTTGGAGTGACCTATCTAATGCCGTTAACACCCTAATCAAAAAATAAAATCATGAATAAAACAACCAATATACACTTAGCACAAACTTTGTTTTCTTTAGATGAAAACGCCTATTCACTTCTCAAAAACTACTTAGAAAAACTCGAACGTTTATTTAAAAACACCGAGGGAGCAAAAGATATCTTAGAAGACATCGAAGTCCGAATTGCAGAATTATTCACCGAACTCAAAAAAGACAATTTGTACGTCATTTCTGTTGCAGATGTAGAGCAAGTTATCGAAACCCTAGGCACTCCAGAAGACCTTGCTGGGGAAGAAGAACCTACAGAAACTTCTTCTCAATACAATGGCTCTAAAAAGCTCTTTAGAGATCCAGACGATCGATTTTTAGGCGGGGTTGCAGGAGGATTAAGCCACTATGTAGGACTCGACAGTGCCTGGATTAGGTTGATCATGCTAATCCTTTTCTTTTCATCTGTGGGCGGAGTTGTTCTAGTCTATATTTTATTATGGATTCTTATCCCAGAAGCAAAAACAACAGCCGATAAATTAATGATGAAAGGAGAACCCGTTAATGTCTCTACCATTAAAAAAAAGATCAAAGAAGAAATCGATCAAGTTGGAGATAAAGTCAAAGATGTCGACTATGAAAATTTAGGGAATCAATTAAAAAAAAAGTCAAAAGATTTTTCAGATTTACTTCTTAAGTTAGCCAGAGGCGTGGTCAAACTGCTCACCCTGCTCATTGGGGTATTTCTACTCTTTATGTCAAGTATAGTGCTGCTAGTCATTTTTATTAGCACAGTCGTGGGAAGCGCATTTTCTGCAATGGTTCCAAAAGAAATCATGCAATTTGGCCTTTCTTTAGACATCCCAGTATTTATCTTAGGATTTTTTGCACTCTTGATCGTTGGGATCCCCTTTATCTTTTTATTTACCCTGGGACTTCAACTTTTATCGCAAAATAAATCTGTCATGAGTAGACTTTCAAAACTGGTACTTTTGGGTCTTTGGATTTTATCCTTAATTACCTTGATGGTGTTTGGAGTAATAGAGTCAAAATCTTTTGCAATAAATGCTAAAAGCACACAGAATATAGTATGGAAACAACAAACACAAGACACCCTTAAAATCTACCTCAACGAAGATCATAAGTATCGTGAAACTGTTACGGTTTTTAATCAGTTTACCCTGGTGGAAAATGAATCAGGAGAAAAGTATAGACTTGACAATAACATCCGTCTGTTGATTACAGAAAGCAAAGACAATACCCTAGCAATGACCATTGAAAAAAACGCAAAAGGATGGAGTCAATCAAAAGCCAGTAAAACCACCGAAGTAATTGACTACAACCTTGATTACTATGATAATAAATTGATGATCGATGATTTTTGGCTATCGCCTCTTAATCACAAGAACAACCCAGAAAGTGTAAGACTTAATTTAAGTGTCCCAGAAGGGAAATATCTTTTTATCGACAATGATCTTGGCGCTTTCTTATCACATAAAATCAAAAACAATCAAGACTTTTATCGCAAACGAGTCGCTGGACATTTATGGCAAATGCAAAATGGAGAATTAATCTGTCAAGATTGCGATAAAATTAATGGAGAAATGCACTTTGACGAGGATAGTCTAGAGATTAATCTCTCTGATGATAATACCGTGATCAAAGTCAACATAGACGAAGACGGCCTAGAAATCGAGAAAAAAGAGTACTAAGATGATGAAAAAGAGGAGGATAGAACTCTTTAAAAAAAAGCTACTACACTCAAAGATTTAATAGTATATTTGCCTACCATTTTTCGGGGTGTAGCGTAGCCCGGTCATCGCGCCTGCTTTGGGAGCAGGAGGTCGCAGGTTCGAATCCTGCCACCCCGACAAAAAATGGACCACGGGATGTGGCGCAGCCTGGTAGCGCACACGCATGGGGTGCGTGGGGTCGCAGGTTCAAATCCTGTCATCCCGACTAAACAATAGGTTTTGTTTGGACATTTTAACCCCTGTCCTCTTAACCACTTTATCTTATCGAAAGACATCAAGGATGGATCACTCCATCCTTTTT